>Ga0247611_10000145_pt1 | contig 146596 bp, 236 predicted proteins | sample 177DNAGHGhighgp2_FD_192422 | JGI IMG/M metagenome (GOLD analysis project Ga0247611, IMG submission 192422) | Sheep rumen microbial communities from Palmerston North, Manawatu-Wanganui, New Zealand - 1770 DNA GHGhigh gp2 | ecosystem: Host-associated > Mammals > Digestive system > Stomach >...
CTGATTTCAAGAGAGAGTTTATATCGGAGACCTTACTTCCGGCTTATAGCCGGTGGTCTTGCCGTTCGGGTTTCCGTTTCCCTTTCCCCTGTGATTATATTATATCACATCCTAGGGAAAAAGTCAAGCCTTTTTGAAAAAAAATATCGGTTCTCTGTTTTGCACAAAAATATTCAACGATCCGAATAATTTTTGTGCAATCTGCACGGCGCCGCACAATATGCTTTAGTGATTTAGCTTGCTAAAGCGTCGCCTGCGCCTTACTTTATCGCTTTAAAGCGTGAAAGTCAATTTGTTAAAAGAAAAGGCGCATTTCTGCGCCCTTACAGATTGATATAATGGAGCGAACCGTCAGGACGATGATAAACAATCATATTAACTATATCATCTTCTACTGTTTCGGTGTTCATGTCATAGAAATAAACATCATAAACGCCGCCGGAAACTGTCTCAATGCCTACGCGCCAGATATTGCCGTCAGGAGTAATTATGCAGTCATTGTCACAACCGACACCGCCCGAAACTGTATAAGAATCGCCGTAGTCAGTCATGGAGCGAGTGTAGACGAAATATGTGCCAGTGATGGACTTGGTGCGCGGCTCGGGACGATTGAAAGACGGAACAGAGAACGAAACGAGAACAAGAATCAGAACCAGAATAGACTTGATGTACTTCATAGTAACAACCCCTTTCCTATGGTCTTATTATACCACATTTTCCGTGATTTGTCAACCCCTTTTTGAAAATTTCTCAAAAAAATTTTTTCTTTTCATGCTTTAACTCGTTAAAGTGCCGCCCGCGCCACGCTTCAACACTTTAAAGCACGAAAATCAATTTGTTAAAAAAAACTGATCTGCGAGAGACTCACAGATCAGCCGCCATTTCACCGACCCAAGACAGGAACTCTTCGGACTCCAGAACGGACTCGCCGAACCGCTCGACCAACTTGTCCTCAACAACGGAGAACTTGTCGGAGTCAAACAGCTTCCACCAACCGGACAGACCGAACATTTCCATAACTTCCTCGAAAACTTCCTCAAAAACCTCAAACATTTTAATTTCCTCACTTTCATTTATTGGGTTTGTCTTACCTCTTCCCTGTGATTATATTATACCACACTCTAGGAAAAAAGTCAATACCTTTTTGAAAAAAATATCAGTTCTATGTTTTGCACAAAAAGTGGAGCAGCTAGGAATATTTTTTGTGTATTTTGACAGCGGCGCACAATTTGCTTTATTGCTTTAACTCGCTAAAGTGCCTGCGCCGCCGCGCTTTAATGCTTTAAAGTGTGAAAATGAGTTGTAAATTAAAAACGGCTTGGTTTCGTCAAGCCATTAGAACCCGTTGACCTTTTAGCGCTGACTTTTGTTTACAGAGGAAGCAGAATCAAAGCAATCAAGACATTCTGTTATCACGAAACCTCTATTCTCGCCCTTGTGGTGGAACGAATCCCTCTTGATATTCTAGAAATCAAGGAAACTGTAACGATTCTAGTATGTTACCCACTGGAAGGAACCGCTTTGGGAGCGCCTTCCCTCTCCCTGTGATTATATTATACCACACTTTAGGCGATTTGTCAACCCCTTTTTGAAAATTTCTCAAAAAAATTTTTTCTTTTATGCTTTAACGCACTAAAGTGCCCGCGCCGCCTGCTTTACCCATTTAAAGTGCGAAAGTCGAAATGCAAAATTAAATCCGGTTTGTTTCGTCAACCGGTAAACCGCCGCACTATTAGCCCAGATTTTTGATTACAGAGAGAACAGAAGCAAGGCAAGCGGGACGATCCTCACAAACTCTCTATTCCCGTCCGTTTAGTGGAACGGATACTGCCGATATTTTAGAAATCGTGCCAACTGCAACCTCTTTAGAGCGTTGCCGCCTGAGAAGAACCGCTTTAAGGGGAAGACCCTTGGGAGCGCCTCTCATCTCCCTGTGATTATATTATACCACACTCTAGGGAAAAAGTCAACCCCTTTTTGAAATTTTTTTCGGATCTCCGTTTTGCACAAAAAGTCCGTTTTTTTCTCGTTCGATTTGGCTATTTTGCGAATAGACAAAATCAGAAAAAAGTGGTATAATATAATCAACAAAGGGAGAGAAAAGCCCTAATAAATGAAAGCGAGGAAAATACAATGATGACTAAGATGATTGAGAACTGGCAGAACAAGGTAATCCGCAAGTACGGCTTCGAGAACTGGCGCACCCTGCTGGTGTTCCGTCTGACCCGCGTGATCTTCTGAGGGCTGAAAAGCCCTCATTTTTTTACCTCTGTTATTTCGTACTTTAACGCGCTAAAGCGCCCGCCCCGTCCCCTACTTTACCCCTTTAAAGCGTGATCATTTACGGGTACGGCGGCAAATGACATAATTAAAACTTTTAACTAAAGACTACCTTTTATTTAGAATCAGAAAAAGATTTTACAAAAAGTTTTTTTTCAAAACCTCTTGACAAATCAATATAAATGTGATATAATAGAATCATGGAAAGGATGTTGATACTATGACTAATAAACCTACTCTCTATACACTCGTTGGCTTGCCTGCTTGTGGCAAATCTACCTACTGTATGAATAACAATGATTGTGTTATTGTCTCTACTGATGCAATCCGCAAAGAACTGTATGGTGACGAATCTGCACAGACCAATAACGCAAAGGTGTACCATATCGCACATGAACGCATTGCGCTTGCTCTCGCATCTGGTAAGAATGTTATTTTTGATGCTACAAATATAAACAAGAAAGCAAGAAAAAGAGTATTGAAACACAATGCATATCATATTGCTGTTTGCTTTCTTATCTCTTCCTATGAGTGCAAAAAACGAAATAAAAAGCGTTCTCGTCATGTTCCTGAATCTGTAATTGATGATTATTACAAACGAATGACTATACCTTCTAAAGCAGAAGGCTTTGATGAAGTCTTATTTGTTTATAAATAAAAATAATGTGAAACTATTGACAAATCACTCTATTTGTGATATAATAGAATCATGGAAAGGATGATGATACTATGAGTAGAAAGAATGAGCGAATCCTCTATACTGGAATCGAATGCGTCGTTGACGGAAAAGTCGTGCATTGCACACTTGCTTATCTGAATCTTGATCCTGATTCTTATGGTGCAAGAAACTATTTTCCGTTCTTCCCTTATGGCGAAAGCGTCAAACTGCATCTTGTTCGTAAAGGCTCGAACGCAACGCATTCTGGTTATCAAGTCGAACTGCCTGCACACCTCATCGGCTTCTTCAAAGAACACATACCACATATTACAATGTCTGTTGCTGATGGTTGCAAACCTGTTGACACTTGGAAAGTATTTGCTACGCAAAGCAATAGTGTTGATTGTGACATAACTGTTGTTGGCACTGTTGGCTACTGGACAAGTAAGCACGGATTCCAGACAAAACCCCTTATATAATGAACTGCACAGAACGCTTGTTCTGTGCTTTTCTTTTGCATTGTAATAATTAAAATATTTAACTAAAGCCTGCATTATTATATAGCCCCATGGGAGCAGCTAGCAATCTAAATCAAACGAATGAATAAAAATAAAAGTTTGTTGTTTGTATAAATTAAAATAATAAATAAATAGTTATTGACTGTGTGCTGTGCAAATAAAAACTGTCGTGCTTTAATGTGTTAAAGTGCCCGCCCCTGAATCTAAAATGCAGGGCGTAGGTCTAGGTCTAGGTCTTAGCTCAGGCAACCCGGGGGTACCTTTGGGAAATTTTTCGCTTTAACTTGTGAAAGTGGGGGCGGCTGCTAAAAAACACACGGGGAAAAAATTTTCAGACACCCTCCAAAAACACACGGTAGAATTTTTTTCGAACACCCTCCAAAAGTAATCTTACCTATTTTCCCTCTCTCTAAAAATTTCCCTAGGTCGCGTCCCCGAAATGTTGACTTTTTCTCGAAACTGTGCTATACTTATTTTAGAAAATGAGAGTTAACTCTTAGACTATAGGGGAGGTGAGTAAAGACTAAATGAAAGAAGTTAAGTGGAAAGGCTACGATATAAGCTACTGCCAACCAAGAATTAACTGGAATAAAGTTAAGGCTGACTTTGTGATTATTAAGGCTGGTGAAGGCTTAACCATTAAGGACGGATATTTTGAATAGCACTACAAGAATGCTAAGGCGAAAAATATCCCTGTAGGAGCTTACTGGTATAGCCACGCTTTAAATACCGATACTGCAAGAAAAGAGGCTAGAAAATTTGCCGAGGTTGTCAAAGGTAAGCAATTTGAAATGCCGCTATTCCTTGATATCGAAGCTAAGGAGCAATAGAAACTAACTAAATAGCAACTTAGCGATATCATGAGAGCTTTCCTTGGAGAATTGGAAGGTCTGGGATATTGGGTTGGATTGTATCACTGCTACGCCGATGCCATTGCAAGAGTTGATGAGAATATCAGAAGACGCTATACTTTCTGGCTTGCTTGGTGGCTTGGTCCAGATGGGAGTACAAAGAAATATAACTGTCCAATTGGATTGTGGCAGTATGGGGTTGAAAAGAACAAGGAAGCATTTAACGGTGATGTTGATGCAGATTATTGTTACTATGACTATCCAACTGAAATTAAAAAGAAAGGACTTAATGGATTTGGTCCTTCTCCTACACCCGTGCCGCCGCCATAGTTTGAGCCAATCAAGAAAGGCGACCATGGAGATAGGGTAAAAGAAATGCAATCGCTTTTAGTTAAGAAGGGTTATCTTAGAGCAAATGAAGTTGATGGAAGCTTTGGAAAGATTACGCTGAGTGGACTTTTGGGCTTCCAGTTTGAGAATGGCTTGAAGCCAGACGGAATTTGTGATGAAGATGATTGGACTAAGCTAAATAGCTAAAATTTAAGGCTAAGAGTTAACTCTCTAAAAATAAAGTGAGGTGAGGCAAATGCCTATGAGATTTAAATTAGATTTCTCAATCCCAACCTCTGATGCCCGAATGGAATATTTACAGAATAATGTAGATTTTTCAAAACTAACCAAAAAGGACCTAGAATTATGTTGTGACTATGTACTTTATGGTAAAGATCCAGAAGGACCAAAAGACATTCATGGTAATTTAACGAGTGCTGCGGATCGCGGCGAAGTAATTATGAAACCAAAGTACAGCTCATATCAGAAAGTTGAGCCAGTTTCACTTGAAGGTCTTATGGAGTCTCCGACATTTGATGAAACCATTTTTAAGACAGGTAAGAACATTTATAAGAATCCTAAACCAGAACCAATTAGTAAGAACAGAGAAAAATACGGACATATCCCTGGAATGAAAGAGCTATGGGCAGAGATTGATAAGATTGAACACTTAATAGGGTTGGCTAAAGGGACGATAGAGCCTTAGCCAGGGGAAGTTGTTCCTCAATTAGACTCTAAACAACTCTATCACCTTAATCATTAGAAAATTGATTTGTATAAGTAGCAGTATATTTTGAAAGATATGGTTATGCCTGAAATGAAGGCATAGAAGAACTATGGAAGTTTTTATAGTAGTATTGTTGATAGCTAGATGAACTATCCCGTATTTCCTTGCGGAACAATGAGCGAAGAAAATGACGGAGATTTTAGATGCCCCATGAATTCATCGAGAGAGTTTTTGGCGGCGGATCTTGAAAAACAAATAGAAGAACTAGATAAAGCTGGAAAACCATATTTTAATTTTTTGAATAAGGAGCATGTGTATTAGCTTTGCTTAAATTATTATGATATTAAGGATAGCATTGCTAAACATCCTGATTCGCCGCTGTGGAATTTGTTGTGGACACTTGACTTCTATATTGAGAAAGCAAATTTAAGTGAATAGCAATTATTGATTACTGAATGTAAGAAGAAGAGAATGCTTAACAAAGAAATTTGTGAAGAACTAATGAGCAAGTTGGGAATTTATCATTAGGAAAACTACATTAGTACAATTTGGAATAAGGTTTGCCAGCTCATTGCTGATGCCGCCGACCTTAATTACGATGAATGGTGCTGTAAGGATTATGTACCAGCTTGGAAAAAGTGTAATTGTTGTGGTCAGTGGCTTTTGAGAGATAATAGAAATTTTGTTAAGAAGAGTAAAGCTCCAGATGGACTTACAAATAGATGTAAGAGATGCGATTAGAAGAAGCGTAGGGGTGAAATTTAATGCTTAAAAAGATTAGTCAAGAAGAGCAGCTTATGAACTATCTTACTAAGTTCAAACCTCTTGATATCCTCGGATTCGCCGCCTTACTTAAGGTTGAACCACAAGATGATACTCAAGAGTTTATTGTAGATATTGTTGCTAAGTTTAGCTCACTTGATCGTACTCATAGACGCCAGTTATTAAAGTTGGCGAGAGATGTCGCAAGAGCAAATTCTGATTTGTTTAAAGACGATAATAAAGAAGAGTTACCTAATTCTTGAGGTGATGTCTAATGGCACAGAAGACTTGTATTTTGTGCAAAGAAGATAAGAGCCTGGCGAATTTTATTGGAACAAGAAGTCCACTATTGGGAGGAGCCCTTCCAATTTGCAGGACTTGCGTTGGAAACTATTTGAAGAATAAAACAGAAGATGAAAGATGGAATGCAGCTAACAAACTCTGTTAGTTAGCTGACATTCCTTTTATTCCAGAAGAGTTTGAGAAAATTTACTAGGCAAAAGGCTATAATGAAGCGTTTGGTATTTACTGTTCAATTTTTAGAGATTAGCAATATAGCAGCTTAGATTGGACGATGTATAACGATGCTTATAATTAGCTAAAAGAAGAAGAAAGAGTCGAAGATGCATTGCCTGAAGTTAAGGCGGCGAAGCGAGAGAGCCTATTAAAGAAATGGGGACCCTAGTACGACGATTAGCAAATTGAATATCTTGAAAATTTGCATGAAGGTATTATGAGTTCCGTTGGTGTTGTCTCTCCAATGCAGGAAGACCAAATCATTAAGTTATGTAAGGTTTCTTTAATTATCGAAGAAAAGATCAGAGCAAGTATGGATATCGACAAGGATTTAAAGAGCTATGATAGCTTAACTAAACTCGCAGGTATTACCACTGAACAAATGAAGGAAGGTAATGAGTTTAGTTCTACTGGAGAAGTCTTTGCTTTCCTTGAAAAACTTGGGTATAAGCCAAAGTATTATTCTGGTGCCGTCAAGGATGAAGTTGATAAATCCATGAAGGATATCTAGTATTGGCTTAGATACTTATATATTAACGAAACTGGTATCGCAGAAGATATTAAAGAAAGAATGGATGCACTTAAAGCTAGCGATAAGCTTGCTAATGAGGGCTTCGACTGGGGAGAGTATTAGTCTTATGCAGATGAGTTCACTCTTGACCAAGACTTTGAAATTGATATTTGAGGTGATTGAATGGCTGAATTTCACATTCCATTACCAAAACAAATATTGATGGACACTTCTTCAATTTTTAAATCCAAGACTGAAACTTATTACAGAGATGGAGTTCCTATTGAAAAAGGAGCTGTTTTAACTCAAAAGCGAATCAGAAAACATTTGCAACTCTATTAGCAATATATGGATTTGTTTATTTGCTATCCTGATTTGTATTTGGATTTGATTAAGCCACCTGATTCAAAATTCTAGTTAAAATTTTTCTAGGTAATGTTCTTGCGAGCCTGTCTGCGCTATGGTCGTGTTCTAACTATTGCGCCGCGTGCCGCAGGTAAATCATTTATCTGTATCTTAGCATTGTATTTAATTTGTATCTTTCGTCCAGGTACTCACGTATTCTAGTGCGCACCTGGTAAGGCTCAAGGTGCAAAGATTGCAAGCCAAAAGATCCATTAGCTTTGGGATTTCTTCCCATTACTTAAATCTGAAATCGTGGGCAATGGAAATTTTGGTAATGACTATGTACGACTTACATTTAGAAATAAGTCTTGTCTTGATATCATGAGTCCTTTGAATTCTACTCGTGGTAACCGTGCAAATGCAGGTATCCTTGACGAGTTCCGTGACCATGACTCTCACGATATTAACGAAATTATCTTGCCTTTACTTAATGTCGATAGACCTATGGTAAACGGTGATAAGAATGAAAATGAACCTCAACAGGTTCAGCTGTGGATTACTTCCGCGTCAGAGAAGAATACTTTCTGTTATGACAAAACAATCGAAATGCTTGAGCAGGCTATTTTGCGACCTAGCCGAGTATTTTGTTGGGGATTCGATTATCGTATTCCAGTATTAACAGGATTGCTTTCTAAAGACTTCCTTACAGAATTGAAACTGTCTCCGACATTTAATGAACTTGGTTTTGCAAAAGAGTATATGTCTAGGTTTATTGGTGGTTCGGACGAAGCGTGGTTTGATTTTGAAAAACTTTATAATGCAAGACGACTTGTTAATCCAGAAACTCATGAAAAACTTAGAGAGGGTATAGAGTCATTCTACATTATAAGCGTGGACGTAGCTCGAATTGGTTGTTAGACTGTTGCTACTGTTTTAAAAGTTTTTCCAAATAATGTCGATGGTTACAAGATCAATCTTGTAAACATCTTTATTCTTGGTAAAACGCTTGAAGAGAAAGTTTTTGATAAGTAGGTTATCGAATTAAAACGACTAATTAAGGATTTCAATCCTAGAGAAGTCGTTATTGATATTAACGGTTTGGGTGTCGCTTTTGCTGATACTATGATTAAAGAGAACATTGATACAACAACGGGAGAAGTTTTCCCTGCATATGGTTTCTTTAATGAAGAAAGTAAATATTTGACTACTCAGCCGCGTAATGCTATTAAGATTCTTTATGGTATTAAAGCAAGTGGATAGATTAACAGTGATATGCACTCTGCTTTATATGCAAAAGTTTATTCAGGTCATATGAAGTTCTTAATTTCAGAGTAGAGCGCAAGAAGCAAGCTTTTAGCTACTCGTCGCGGACAGCGAATGAGCCCAGTTGAAAGAAATAAGCGATTGCTTCCTCATGAATTAACAACTATTTTGATCAATGAAATAATGAATCTAAAAATTAAACCTACCGGAGTCAGTAACTAGATTGCAGTCGAACAAATTAATGAACGAATGCTAAAGGATAAATTCTCCGCTTTAGAGATGGGAGTTTATCGTATCGTCCAAATTGAAAATGAACAATTGACCCGCCGCCGTAATCGCGGATTAAAGCGTCAGCTTGTTTTTACTTCAACTGGCTCTGGAGGCGGTAATGTTCATAGAAAACTTGGGAGAGGAGGTGGTAGAAGGTGAATCGCTAGTTCTATAGATATACTAATAAGAAAACTGAAGAAGAGCGTTAGCAAAGAATTGATTTATTTAAAAGTCAGATCGCAGCTATGATTGCTACTTCTTAGGATGCTTATTCTAAACTTACTGGAAAAGAAAGTCGTAATAGATCACACACAGAATTTAGTAAAGAGCGTATCCATGAGATAGTTGTTAATGGAAATTCTATTGAGCAAGCACAGCTTTCTAGGTACTTCTTTGATGTTAGTGGTCTTTATAAAAGAATTATAGTCCACTATGCAACATTTTTAACCTATTCTTGGTTAATGATTCCGCATATGAGAAAGTATGAAGATAAAATTAAGGATAAGAAATTTAAGAAGATTTATTTCGATGCCGCTGAATTTTGTTCTACTTTTGGAATCGAACGCTAGTGTGGAAAATTCGCTTTAAAAGTTCTAATTGATGGCGGATATTATGGTATTATTCATGACAATGGAACTTCTGTTGCTATTCAGAATTTGCCTTTTGAATTTTGCCGTAGTCGCTTTAAGAACCAGTAGGATGTAAATATAGTAGAATTTGATATGAGATTTTTTGATACCATTCGAGACGAGGAACTAAGAAAAAACATTTTAAAAACCTATCCTGCTGTTGTTCAGAAAGGCTATAGAGCTTTTAAAAACGGAAAAGATCCGTGGATTTTCTTACCTGCCGAGATTGGTTTTTATTTTTGCTTTTTTGCTGAAAGACCATTTTTCCTTGACTTGATTCCTCTTATTGATGACCTTGAGGATTACAAGTAGATTGATAAGGATAGAAATCTTTAGGCTTTAAAGCGTATCATCACTTAGGAAATGCCACATGATGGTATGCAATTAGTTTTTGAGCCTGAAGAGGCGGCAGAAATGCACGCTGGTCTTATTGACATGCTCGCTGATAACCCCGATGTTGATGCAATTACTTCTTTTGGTAAAGTTGGTTTACTTGATTTAAGTGGTACTGCTGATGATCGTACAGAAGTCGAGGATGCACAGCAATTAATTTATGATTCTGCAGGCGTATCAAAAGAGCTTTTTAGCGCCACTACCGAAGCTGGTATTAATTATTCTTTGAATAATGACTTATCAATGATGATGGTACTTGGCGAACAATTTGCACACTTTTTTACTGCCTTGTTAAATAATAAATTTGGCAATCGTAAGATGTCATTCCTATTTAAGATTTTACCGGTTTCTAACTACAATAAGGACGATTTCGTTTCTAAGGCAAAAGACTTGGCAGCTTTTGGCTATCCGTTCTTAACACCTGTTTCAGGTTACGGATTAGATCAGACTTGTCTTGCCGACCTTAAGAATCTTGAAATTGATGTCCTTCAATTGGACGAAGTACTTAAGCCGCTTCAATCAGCATATACTTAGTCCGGTAAAACCAATGCCGTTACTGCTGCGGCTTCTAAAGATTCTACTGCTAACGCGGGAGATAAGCAGACTGAACAAAAGAAAGATACCGATTCAGCTTCTAGCTCGTCTTCTACTGATGACAAGCAAGTAAAAAGCGATACTGCTGCAGAAAAGAAAGAGTGATGGAGGTGAGAATACAGAATGGATATAAATGATAGTATGCGTAGGCTTGATGTTACCCTTTATGGTAATGTTGAAACTCTTACTCCCACTCTTTCCAAGTGCAGAGTTCGCATTTTTTATAGAGGATTGAATCGAAATCGTACATATATAGATGATAGCTTCGCTCAACAGCTTATTGACTCTTTGCCATATGCTCCTGTTAAGGGTATCTTTGATAAAGATGGTCTTGATTTTAAAGATCACGGCGAAGATAATACTGATGGGCGTATATATGGAATCATCGCTGCAGATCCAAACTTTGCATGGGAAAAGCATGAGGATGAAGATGGCGTCGTAAGAGAATATGCCTGTGCAGATGTTATTCTCTACACCGCTCTCTATCCTGAAGCTAATCTAATTTCTGGAAAGTCTCAATCAATGGAGATTCACAAATTAGGACTTACTGGAGAATGGAAAATTTGGGCTGGGGACAAGCAACCTTATTACCACTTCTATAAAGGACATCTGCTAGGACTTTAGGTACTTGGTGATGAGGTTGAACCTTGTTTTGAAGGTTCCGCATTCTTTAGTTTGTATAAAGATGCTAAAGATTTGTATGACTATTTAAAAAATTCTAAAGTAAAGGAGGAGAGCAAGAAAATGGACAAGAATCTATTTAAATTGTCTGATAGTGCTAAGTGCGACTTACTTTGGGATGCGCTTAATACAGAAGCAGATTCTTATACTATCGTATGCGATATTTATGATGAATATGCTATTGGTTATGATGCTGTAAATCGTAAGTACATTCGTGCTTATTACACTAAAGATGATAATGCAGATAGTGTAACAATCAACAATGTTGAAGATTGCTACATTGTAGACATTAACGCAGCAGAGAAGGCTGCTCTTGATGCTCTTAAGTCTCTTGGCTCTTATTCTGATATTCAGAGTAAAGTTGAGAACTCTGATGCTGAAATTGCTAGAATTACTGCTGAATATGAATCTAGTGCCGCCGCACTCCAAGAGAAGATTGACGCTCTTACTGCTGAACTTGAATCCTACAAGAAAGCAGAGGGAGAGCCAAAAGATGATGTTCAGACAGACAATGCTAAGAACGATGATGACGAGGATAAGAAGAAGGACGACGATGATGACAAGAAGGGCGATAAGAACTCTCTTGAAAATTCAACTGTCGATACCACAGCTGAACTCGTAAGTTCTTATGAAGCAAAACTTGCAGAAAAAGATGCTGAAATTGCTAGATTAAATCAAGTCAATTCCGACATTACAAATGAGAAGTCAGAGTTAGAAAACTTCAAGAAGTCAGTTGACAATGAAAAGAAGACTGAAATTCTTAACAAGTTCTCAGCTCACTTAACAGAAACTCAAATTACCGACTATACTTCAAAAATGGAAAATTATTCTGTTGAGGACTTTGAGAAGGAAGTTTGCTTTGCCGCCTATCAGTCAGATGCATCTGTTCTTACAAAGGATGCTTCAAAAGACTCTGATCTTATTTGGGATAATAGCGGTAAGAGCTTCGAAACTGGCGCTCTCGCACTTTTGAGAAAACATACAGGGAGGTAATGAATAATGGCTATTGTTAAGTTTGATCGTGGCCTTTATAAGACTGGTAAAAAGACTGCCCGTCCTGGCTATGGTCAGATCGAGCCTAACCAGGTATGGTTTAACCGTGCTGGTATGGTCGAAGCTCAGTGCTTCCTCGATCCTGAGCAGTTCTCCGATGTTCAAGTCGGACCTTTAACTAAGTTTACTGCTGAGACCGCTCCTGGCGCAGGAGATGCAGTAAAGATTGTAGCACAGAATGGTGCATTCCTTATGGTCGATAAGGCAAATAAGAACCTTATTATTCCTGATACCGCTAATAGTGAGCTTGGTTTCCCAATGGGTATCAATTATTCTAGTGAGCAGATGTATGATGAAAGACTTCGTGGTCGTAGAAACTTCTTCTTGACTACCAAGGATTGGCTCCCTAGAATTGGTTACACTGAAGTTGGTATGAGAATTAACACAAACTGCGTACAGTGGGATAACACCTTTACTGTTACTGATACTGTTACTGGTGCAGCTCTTGACCTTACTCAGTTCAGCACTACTGCTGATTCTTATGATATGTATCAGGCATTGAAGGCTTACTTCGATGCAGGCGCAAAGGCTCCTGTATACGCTTGTGTTGTTGACGGTTCTGATGGAGAGCTCGTTATTGGTGCAGATCCTGACGATGCTCTTGGTAATGTTTATGCTCAGCTTGTTAAGATTTGGGATAATGCAGATAGAACCTGCTCATTTATGTTCCAGATTATTAATAAGCCAACAGCTTAATTTGGGGAGGTGACAAATAATGGATAAAAATGCTATTCGCGAGTTATTTGTTCATGCTTATAAGGGTACTTCCCCTGATGTAACAAAATACTCCGCAAAAGATGTAAAGGATACTCTCGCAGAGAAGATCCACGAGATCGCTTATGATCTTAATTCTTATCGTAGAAATAAGCTTGACCTTTTCCAGATTCTCCAGGAAGCATATGATGAACTCATTCCTGAGTATGTTGGAAACTTTGTAGGTCAGTTTGCAGAAGTTAAGACTGTTCCTAGAAACACCAAGGCTATGTTCACTGTAAAGCGTGGTCGTCGTCGTGCAAAGACCTTCATCACTGAAGTCGGTCTTTCTGGTGTCTATGAGAGCTTTCGTCTTGACGTTGATACTTTTGAAGTTGCTGCAAAGGCTATCGGTGGTGCTGCTTACATTGACTTCGAGCGTTCACTTACTGGCGACGAAGATATCACCGAGTCTGCAAATCTTCTTCTTGAAGGCCTTCAGGAGGCTATCTATCGTGAAATCATGAAGTGCTTGATGGCTACCGTTCTTAATGGCGATATGCCTGCAGCAAACCAGATTGAGTCTGATGGTTTCGATCCTGAGTCTATGGTAAAGCTTTGCAACATCGCTAAGTCTTATGGCGGCAGCGCAGTTATTTTTGCAACTCCTGAATTCGTTGCAAAGATGGGACCTGATGCAATTGGTATGCCTGTCTACGGTGCTCATGCATTCGCAGGTGCAGGTGGAGCAGCTACTTTCGTTCCTCCAATTCCTCAGACCGCAGGTTATGCAACTCCTGTTTACAGCCCAGCTGATATTGCTTCTATCGCAGCAACTGGTTATATCACCATGTTCCGTGGTACTCCTATCGTTCAGCTTCCTCAGCAATTCACTGATGAAAATAACGATACTTATCAGATTCCTAGCTCTTTCGCATATATCTTCCCAACTGGTGGAGAGAAGATCGTTAAGGTCGTATTCGAAGGAGAGACCCAGGTTGACGATTGGCAGCACAGAGACCGTAGCTTCGAGGTCGAAGTCTACAAGAGAGTCGGTGTTGCAATCCTTACTACCAATACTTGGTGCGTATACAGAAACCGCGAACTTGAGACTGCTGAGTATGCAATCTCTGACGAAATGAAGAGAATCTTCGCTCAGAACGGCGCAACTTGGGGCGCTTACTACGACAGAGAGGACGCTTCTTCACTTCTTGTTCCTGTTACTGGTAATACCGCTCCTGCAGGTACTGTTATTGGTGGCGAGCAGACTGTCGAGCCTTAATTTTAATTTAGCTATTAAAATTTTATAATATCACTAGAGGGTGAGTGAGTTTTACTCACTTGCCCTCTTTTCTATAAATGAGTTTAAAGGAGGAGATTTTTAATGGATAATGCAACTCGTATGGTACAGCTGGTTAGTACAGTTGATAGAACTATTGTTGTGAACAGACCGGAGTATGGAATTCGTAGACAGTGGGTGGCAAAAGGTCAAGCACAAAGCCTTCCTTTTGATATCGTTCAGAATCTTTATTTCACTGTTGGATTCCAGAATTTGATTAATGAAGGTATTTTGTACATTCCAAATATGCAAGATAAAATTGATCTTAATATTGAGCCACAAAATGCTACACAGCCGACTCGTGTTATTGTGCTTAATGATCAGCAGATGAAGACATTGCTAACAGTAACTCCATATAATGATTTTGTTAAGCAGCTCGCTCATTTGCCAATGTCTTAGGCTCATGCTCTTGTTGATTACGCAGTTAAGAATGATATTATTGACAATATGAAGGTCCAGTACTTGAAGCAGGTTACTGGTAGAGATATTGTCAGAATCATTGCTCGTAAGAGAGAATCTGAAGAAATTGACAAGATTTAGGCGGCTAGAGAAGAAGCCTATAAGCAGGAGAACGCTGGCAGAATTTTTTAATAGGTGATGTAAATGGTCGCTTTAATGGATGTTTATGATGCTTTTTTGGCAAAAGTAAACGAAGACGACTGGTCACGCTGTTACTCAAAAGAAGATTTGGAATGGTTTGTTAAGGATTGGCGATCTTTCCTTAACTCAGCCATCCCTTATTTCAAATTTCCTAGATGTAGATTAGATATTGATGAAGCAACTCAAACTTTCACAGATGAACGAATGGGACAAGATGAAATCTAGATTCTTGCAACTTACATGAAAGCAGAGTGGATTAAGCGTACTGTTGATTCTTGGGAGAATATCAAGACACAGTATGATGAAGCTGATTTTTCTTAGGCAAATCTTTTACGCCAGTTTATGGCATTGAAAGATTAGGTTAGTCAAGAAGCTAGAAATCTGGAATCTATTTATTATCGTTCTGTAAAAGATAATCCTTATAGATTCCGTAAATTGGCAGGTGGTAGACATGGAAGAACGCTACGCCGCTAAGCATAAAGAAGTTTATAAAAATCGTTTATACGGTTTACTCTGTGAAAGAGAGAAAGAAGGCTCTTGGGAAGAGTTTTTAGATAATATCTTGTTAGACCTTTAGAAATAGCCGCAAGAGGATAGAAGTTATGAATATTGCTTATTGATAACTAAACTTGTTTCTTGCAAATATTTGGCTTATAAGTATTATCGTAAAACAATTTTTGAGTGCATGAATTTAATTGACAAGGTGAATGACCTATGAGTTACTTTGAAGATGTTTATTTAAAGAGGATGAATAGGGAAGGCACTACTATCTAGGAAAGAGTAAAGACCAGAAAAGAGAAAGAGTTTGATTAGCTCTTTCTTCAAAAAACTAAATATCAAGCAGCCATATACTAGCTAAATGACGACAGTGTAGAGATACTTGGTTCGCTATAGCCGAATAAATGGAATCAAGATAAAATCGTTTCAAATCTCTTGGTTTCAACTCATTGCTAGAAATTTAAAGCTGGTGATATTGTAAGAACATATTAGAAAAATAAAGAGGTTGAACTAGACAAAGTTTGGTTAGTCATGTTTGTCAATGAAGATATTACTCATGGATATTAGAAATATGAAGTAATTGAACTTGACGATACGATTAACTATTGTGATGAATACGGCGAAACTATCGCAGTATTTCCAGTTAAATTTGTTAGTGAGACCTCTGTTTATGTATAGGACAAATTTAATTCTTACGGTAGCGTCTCCTATAGAGAGCCGCTTGCCCATAGAAAATTTATTACAAAAGATTACGATTTCTTGAAAAAGGAATTGTATTTTGATCATAAAAACAGAGGTTGGGAGATTGCCGGAATTGATAATATAAGTATTGAGGGTGTAGCTTATGTTTCAATTCAGGAGAGGTTAAAGAGAGACCCTGAGCCTGATACTTCAAAAGATATTGTCGTTGGAGAAAATGATAATTTCTGGTTGAATGGAAGGTGATTTGTAATGGAGTCAAAAGTAAATTATGGTCAAGAACTTGGACCTAATCTTATGAAAGTTGTAAAGAAGCTATTGAAAAATTAGAATCTTTGTAAGTTACTTATCAATACAGATGTAGATCCAATCAATCCAGAACTTCATTAGGATATTGAGGATCCAATAAAGGAAATTTATAGAGCGAGAAATATTCGCACAATTCCTTTAGTAACTACAGAAGATTAGACTACAACAAGTAAACTCGTAGTTATTTTTGAATCTGGTACTCCTACAGATAATGCAGATGTTGAAAAGCTTAATATGTTGATTTATGTATATAGCCCCTTTAAAGAATGGGAGATTACAGGAGATTAGTTACGACCTTTTGCAATCATGTCAGAAATAAGAAGGAGCTTATAGGATAAAAGAATCAACGGTTTAGGTGAAATTTCTTATAAGGGTTTTGATATTGCCTCTTTAACTGACCAAATGGGCTGTTATTTAATGAGGTTTACTATCAATGCTTTCAAGTAAAGAAATTTCAATGATTAAAGAACAAGCATACTGCGGTTATCCCTCATAGCTAAAAGGTGTGTGTGATATATATCCAAGTATGATGAGAGATTATCTGAAAAACACTATTTAGTTTAGTGGAAGGCTTGGAATTTTGTTGTTAACTGAAACTGATATTGCTAATTTAATTAAGGAAAAGAGTGGAAAAGATGTGCCGCCGGAAGAAATTCATGTTCTGGATTATCTGCTTTAGAGTGCAGATCATGATGATAATTTTTTATTAGATCTCAACGCGGCACTTTCTACTTTTATTAAGGAAGATATATACATACTTCCTTCTTATCATGCTGTGGTAGTTGGACCTCCAGAGGACAAACGATGGATTACAGAAGATAATTTTGGAGATTTCCAAACGATACTTAGAGTTCAAAATCGAAAAGAGGTTCCTGAACCTCCGCCTGAAAATGAATCAGCAATCGCTCGTAAGATGCGCTTGTTAAAAGAAAAACGCGAAGCAGTAAAGCGTAAATAGCAGTAGAAAGAGGGCAAGGAACAGGAATTAGCAGAACTTCTTGAGATTGCAGAAGTTTTTGGTATCAATCCTATGGAAAAGTCAGTTTATGCTTTTTATGGTCTGGTACAGCGTCACAGGCTGAGAGAGAAATGGGATCAAGATCTTGCCATGTTGTGTGCAGGAGCTGATCCGAAAAAAATCAAAGTTGAATATTGGGGTGACAACTCCAAAGAAAATTAATAAAGGGAGGTTGATGAAATGGCTACTAACCTTTTTGAAAAATACGGTATTAAAGAAGTTGCTGATGTAACTCTTTATCGTATCGAAAGAAAGGATGAAACCTATGAATCTCAGAGAAAGATTTCAATTTCCTCTATTCTTAAAGGCGCTCTTACTAAGCAAATGGTTTACCCACTTGACGAAGATGGAAAGGGCGAGTCTGAAGGCTATGAGGCTTATGTCTTCAAGGATGCCGATATTTTAACTCATTTCAATTATGACTGTGATGACAAGGCAAACCTTAAAGGTACAGCATTGTTTGTTGATAAGGAAGATAAGGCAGAGGGCGGCAGCAATGTCGAAGCTCTTCTTAGCTACCTAACCACTGCAGCAGACGGATCTTATCCAATCTTTACTGATCCTAATTCTACTATTCTTTCTCTTGTAGATCTCGACGATAATACTGATATGCTTGGCCGCTATGAGAATTGGCTTGCTAATGGTTATGAACTTACCATTAGTGAAGAGGATGCTCAGTCAGCTACTATCGTTCCAAATGGTGAAGTTTCTATTTCTAGTGGTACAATTACTTCTACAGAAATGGTCACTTACAAGGCAAAAGTTGTTGAAGAGCTCAACTATGCCGATGTTTCTGGAATTGATTCCATCATCGAAGAAGGTGGAGAGAAGTACATTACTTTCACCGCTCCAAGATATGCATCTCCTGATGTTGTAAGAGCAAACTTTGCTATTAAGCAGGCTGAGATTTATCAGGCTCTTGGAATTATTGCTCGTTTTACTCAACCAGTTATTGTAGATGATGCAGGTTCTGTTCTTGACGGTGAGCTTACTATTACTATTAGTGATGGTAATACTACTGAAACTGCAACTGTAACATTTGTTGAGGCAACAGTTTCTAATGCTGACGCTTCTATTATTCGTAATGGCGTTACTACAAAAGCTCAAGCAGAGCAGATTCTTGCTCTTGCTGATGGAGAGAGCATTGTTGTTGTATATGGAACTACTGAAGCTGCATTTGAAGCTCTTCTTGCTGATGCAACTGAGATTTCAAGTGCTTTTGCTGCACAGACCTATAAGACTTATCTTGTAACCTTTACTGCTACTATTTCTTCTGAAGAGGAGCAGGATACTGGTATTTACGGATTTAGCTCTGAAGAGAGTGGACATTATCACATGGATCCTGATACCGATAATGCTGGTACTCACGAGTTTACTTATCCTGAGCAGATTTGCATGCTCTTTGCAAAGCACCAGAATCTTATTACTAAGGCTGGTACAAGATATAAGTTCGCAAATCCTAATGCTATGTTTGGTGGCTTCGAATTCAATGATGATTTCGCCGCAGCACCTAATAGTAAAGAAAAGGTTGTTGTTGTTGGTCTTGCAGGTAGAATTTCTGAGAATCTTTACGATGAAGCAGAAATTAACGAAGCTATTAAAGAGCTTACTGATACTATCGAAGCTAAGGCTTACGATATCACATATACTGATTATGCAGAAGTTGTTGTTGAAGATGAGATGGGTTATTACCTTCCTCAGCAACTCGGTTATGCTTATGATAAAAAGACTAAGTCTATTTCATTGTTCAATAGCGGATATACTTACAAGCAGTATGCAGCTTCTAAGAAGGGCGAAGATCTTGGTATTGGTTCTGCTATCTTCACTTGGGGAGACGGAAAGCACTACAGCATCAATGATGCTATTGACGCATTAAAGTAGGAAAAGCAGGTTATTGATAACAGTGTTGATACTGCTACTACTGGTTACACCAGAGTCTTTGGTGGACATAAGGTTACTGGTAGAAATACAGAGACTGATCCTATTCTTGATGATAAGAACAACATCTATGATGATTACACCATTAATGGCAATGTAATCAATAGTCTTGTCACTGGTAAGAAGCTTGATTCTGGAGTCGCTCTTGATGATGTCCTTAGTGCTCTTGCTGTTGCAGATCTTGGTGGTCTCGTTGGTCAGGTAAGAATTACTTCTACCGCTCCATTCGAGTCTAACCGTGCAATCTATGTAAATCCTGAAAATGGCGTTCTTGCAAACCGCGGCAATATTTACATTCTTAAGAATGTTAATGCTCGTATGCTTGCAGTTGATAAGACTGGTATCTTCGAGTTCTATGACAAGAAGGGTAACAGATTGTACTATCAGGATAAGGTCTTTGCTGGTACTAAGACTCTTGCTCTTGTAACCATTGGTTCTATGGGTCTCATCTTCGTAGTTGAGAAGTATGGTACTAAGAACATTAATAAGATCGCTTGGATGGTCAAGGATCATGGTTATGTCACTGATAAGCAGGCTGAGAGAATCGTTAAGAACGGTCTTATCCACACTGTAGATGTTACCGTTTGCGACGAGACCTTCGATGCAACCTGCACCGTTGGCGCAATCAAGGTTCGTAAGATTAAGAAGAATGTTCTTCATTATGTCCCTGTATTGTTCCTTGATACTCTTAAGGTTTCTACCCTTGAGCAGGCTACCGAGACCACTGACGCTCGTGGCGGCCGTGGAAACTCTAAGCTTATCACTTGGGACTATGGTAAGGAAATTACCTTGTCTATTGAAGACGCATTGTTCACTCCTGCTTCTATGGCAGCTATTTGGGCTGGTGAAAACGGAGATCTTAAAAACGGCGTAAAGGATGCTAAGAGAATCGACAGATTCCAGAAGTATGTTGCTGCTAAGGCATTTATCGTTCCTGCAGGTAACCACGAGGGTACTCCTACCGAGGGTGACAATACTGCATAGGCAGTTTACTACGATCCTAAGACAATGGAGCCTTATCAGGATGGTACTCCTATTGCAGAGGGTGAGGTTTACTACAAGTTCGCTCGTTCTGTTGCTTATGGAGAAAATTCTCTTGGTAAGAAGATTGAAATCTCTGCTGATAAGTTCCCTGGAACTTACCGTGTCGTTGGCGAAACCTTCGTTCGCGCTAAGGAAGGCGGAAAGGATCAGAGATTCCAGTTCATTATTCCAGAGGCTAAGATGTCTGCATCTGATGCTTCTATCACTCTTGAAGCAGATGGAGATCCCACAGTCTTCAGCTTCACTATGGATGTTCTTAGACCTGAAAGCGGTAATATGATGGAGTTCATCCAGTTCGATGTTGAGGATAATGAGGCTCAGGGCGATGGTTCTGATATGGTTAAAGACACTGAGGACCTTAACCTCGTTGATGACGCTGAGATGTTCAGAACATCTGGTTCAGATGACGAAGAATTGGTGATTGGTGCTACTGAGTATTAATAAAGAGGTGAGTATCAGTGAATATTTTTGATCAATATGGTATCAAAGAAGTAGCTGATGTAACCATTTATAGTATTCATAAATAGGCAGATGGTAGCGGGGACGTATACTACGTCCCTGCCCTCTACCTTGATACTTTAAAGGTTACTACTACTGAAAAAACCGCTGAAAACACTTGGGCATAGGGTGGACATGGTAACTCAAGACTTATCTCTTGGGACTATGGAAAAACAATCAATTTGACTCTTGAAGATGCACTTTGCACTCCAGCTTCTCTTGGTTTGTGCTGGGGAGGTATTCTTAGTTCAGATTGGAAAGATGGTCAAGTTCAGCATCAATTTGGTATTAAAGATTCTAATCAGTGCGGCGGTACTGAAAGAATTTCAAGAATGGAGAAAGCTTTCTATCCTAGAAACGATACTGTTAATGCGGTTGTAAGTAACTTGCTTCCTAGAGATGGAAAGGAAGATATTCTTCCAGATCAGAATGGTGATCCAGTTTATCTTCAGCGTTCTTCAATCCTTGATGGTACTGAAATTAGAGGCTTTGGATATTGTGAGGGTCATCCTTACAAGTGGAAGGTTGAAATTGAGTCTGCTATGAAATCTCTTGTAGTTGTCCCTGATAGATTCTTCTCTATTTATGGTAAGAGCTATCCAATTAAGAGAATGCAGACTGTTGGAATCAATCAGCCTTCAGAAGCATTTAAATATGAAATCATTTATCTTAGAGGATATGATAAATATGATGACGAAAAGATTACCGCTAGAGTAATTTATAATCGTCAGTACGAAGAAGATCTTAAACCTTATGTCTGCTCCACAGATGAAGAGGCTCTTGATATTCTTAATCAGTTTGAAGAGTATCCTTACCTTAAGCTTCGTGTTTGCATGGATGGTTCTATCAGAGCTTATCTTGGTAAAAAGGAAGTTGGTTGGGATTACACCAGACAGATTAGTGAAGATACCAATGCCGCAGAAGCTAACAGATACTGGGTTGAGATTCCTCAGATCAACACTGAACAGTTTAGAGGAATTGATCTTTGGGTTAAGTTTGATAGCCTTAATGCATTAAGCTATTACATTATTACAAAGTATGAAAATAATATTTTCAACATTTCTCCTAAGACCATTTCTGGTGGACTTCAGAATGTTGAGAGACCTTCTGTAAAGAGAACTATTGAAAATAATGAGATTATTTACACAGTTGAGGCAGGTAAATATAATATTCGTGTTGGTAATACTGATATTGCTTTTGTTGCCGGTGCGCCTGGTCCAAATGCATTCCTTCAAGATGTTGCGTCAACCGATGCATCTGGAAATGTTATGGATCCTTGGAGAAAAGACTACTGTGAATGCTCTGTAACTCTTGATAACAGTTATAGCGTTAAAGCTGATAGTGCAAACGAAGCCTTAATTAAGTGCTTCTTAGCAGATGCTGGTTATGGTACTATTTCTAACAGAGAGTGGTCTTATACTCCTGCAGTTCCTAATCTTGAGGCTTCAAAGATTCAAGTATTCTCAAGAATTGATGAGCCAATGACTAGTGAAGAGAAAGAAGAGGGCGCTATTGTTCCAACTGGTAAACGAGCAGTTTACGGTATTGAAATCGGTTCTGCAGGTTTCTGGGAAAAGGGCGATTTAATCCTTACTCATGAAAGATGGATGCTTGTAATTTCTGAGCCTTTTGACAATGGACTTGGTGCTTCACTTCCTACTCTTAGCGAAGACTTCGCACAGGATTTGCTTGATAAGGTAGCTTCTCAAACAGCTTCTATGAGCGTTGGTCTTGAAGTTGATGATGTAGTTGGTAAGGATTATGACTTAAATACTCCTGCAGATCTTGATGAATCAGATCCTTGCACTCCTTGCTGCAAGAAGTCTAACCTTAGTCGTTCTATTTGGGCTTATGTTAACCCAAGAACAATGACACCTTATGATGATGACTATTGGTTCCATCAGGGTGAGCCTTATTATAAGAAATCTTTGACCTTGTCTACAAAGAGCAATCCTCTTAAGGCACAGAGAATTTTTGTTGAGTAGGGTGTATTCCCAGGTATGTATAAGATTGTTGGTGAAACCTATATCCGTAACCGTGATACCGGAAAGGATGAAAGAGTCCAGCTTACATTCCCTCTTTGCAAGATCAAGTCTGATCAGACATTGACTCTTCAGGCGGATGGAGATCCAACAACATTCAATCTTGATGTTGAAGTTGCTGTTCCTTAGAATGGTATTCCTATGGAAATTACTTTCTATGAGGTCGAAAAAGAAATGAAAGCTGGCTGCGGAAATGGAATGGTCGAGAAGGACGGTTCTACAAGAATCTCTGCCGGCTAAGACGATAAGGAGGGGTGATAGATGAACATTTTTGAGCAATATGGTATAAAGGAAGTCATGGATGCTTGCCTTTATGCTATCGAGCTTGACGAAAATGAAAATGAAATCTATGTCCCTGTACTCTACCTGGACACCTTAAAGGTGTCCACGGTAGAGCAATCCGCTTAGTCCGTATCTGCGCAAGGCGGACTTGGTAATCCAAAATTGATTACTTGGGATTATGGAAAAGATATTAAAGTTTAGCTTGAAGATGCTTTGTTTACTCCTGCTTAGTAGAGCATGACTTGGACGGGTAAACTTGGAGCTAAAGGGCTAAAGTTGTATTTGAGAAATTTTTGGGATAGAACACAACAGATGCCCGCTGAAGATGAAATCAATTAGATTATTGAGCTTCATCCTGAGTGGGTTATTAATTTATCTAGCGATAATTATTATTTAGCCTATAAAGAATGGCTGAATAAACATGGCCGTGGAGCAACGCTGAACATAAAAAATTTTTCTGATTTTTGTATTATTCCTGACAGAATTGGGAAGCAGAAAAATAAATATGTGGGAGGCACATCAATCTTCTGTTGGTTATGCGATGGCTATGTGATTGCTAATGATGACTAGAACAAAATAGTATTTAATGATTTAATTGTCTTTTTCAGAGAGCAGACTTAGAAATGGTATTTCTTTAATGGTGGCGGCACAATCAAACGCTATAAAGATAATTTCCCGACAACAGACTATAAACATTATGGAATAGGCTATCAGTATGGAAAAGATACTTTTTAGTGGATTCGAGAAAATTTAACTAAAACTAAATTTGATCTTAGAAGCTATGAAGGGCACACTTATCAAGTAAATGGTGTTAAAGATGCCCCTGTTTTACTTAGGTTTAGTAGTGATACAGAACTTGTTGTAAAAGAACATCAATATATGTATGGCTCTTTCCATAACGGTATTGTCACAGTATATAATAAAGATTCTTTAAATGGTCAAGAGATAGATTCAAAATGGGAATTAGAAGTTGATCCTTCTCCAATTCGTTTTAAATAGCCTGTCTATGCAGATAATGATAATGACTTTTTCGCTTATGAAAACCTAGCTGCACTAGCTATTGGAAAAATAGAAAACAATATATATCTGCCGCCCATGACAATTAATGATCGCACCCCAGATGGTGGCTATTATGGATATACATATGATGAAAAAACTAATCGTTGGTATATGCCTGGAGGCGGCTTAGTAACAATTGGAAGCTGCAGCTACAGAGTATATCTTCCAGTTAGTGAAATCGGTTAGGATTATCAAAGCATAGTGAATTTTGTTTTGACTCATCATAACTTTATTGGAGACGGGACACCAACAACTGTCGAAGAAAAAGAATTTGATTGGGAACCTGTCAGTGCTGCAACGAGAAGAGCATGGGGAGAGAAAATTGACACGGCAAATACTGAAGATGATTATGATTAGATTAATTTCTTAACTTAGAATCTTTATATTGATGGATATAAAATCAATGAATGCGTGAAATCATTAAAGTTCTCTGAAGATATTGAAACAGAATTATTAACAACTAATTAGCCTTGTAGATATGAGGCGTCAGTAGATTTGGAATATAATACCAATATTGCATTGCCGGCTGAAGCTTTATATTAGATCGAGCATGGCTATGAGAAAGTAGACTTTTTAGAGCGCATTGAAAAATGTATTACTAAAAAGTAGTTCTGTATAAATACTGATGTAAACTTAAAACATGGAGAGCAAAGATACCTCCATCAGTATGACGAGAAAGAATTGACTGTTTACATCAACCCTAAAACTATGCAGCCTTATGTGCCAAATGGCTTTGAATATATAACTAAAGATAATAAGCGTATTACTGGAAATTTGAAGATCTTTAAGTAGGGTGAAACCTATTATAAGTGGACTCGTACAAAAGCAAAAAGATGTGAATCTCTTGGAGATAGACTTATTATTGATGCTTAGCATTTTCCCGGAGTTTATCGTTTCGTTGGAGAGACTTTCATTAGAAGTAGAACTGACGGAAAAGACTACCGAGCCTAGTTTGAAATTCCAAAATGTAAGTTAACAGCTAATAACAATATCTAGCTTCAAGCAGACGGAGATCCAACTACATTTAATATGGAGTTAACTGCTTTACAGATGTTTGATGGAACTATGATGAAATTAACATTCTATGAAATTGATGATAAGGTTTGTAATGGAAGTACTAAGGTAATACCTCATTTTACTCGTCCTGATTTTGAAGAAGTTAATGCTGATTGGAGAATTGAACCTTCATTTGAGATAGATGCTCCAGAAACTATTGATTTGGCGGCGTTTCTTCTTGAACCAGAAGATGATGAATATAAATCTGGTCTTAATAAATAGCGCAGAGGAGATGATTGAATGCTTGATGAAAAAAATTATCCAGTATATGCAAGAACTTTTAATCTTTGCGCTGTAAGAAGTGATGACACTCCAGAAGAGCCACATCGAATTTTACTAGGTGAATAGAGTGGAAAAGTAGAATTGTCTCCTTCAGAATTTGAAGCAGAAATTGAACGAGAAGAGGTGATTGAATGAACTATTTCGATAGATTTGGTATCAAAGAAGTAGCTGATGTAACTTTTTATTCAATCACCCGTATTGGAGATGAAGAAGTATATACACCTGTTTTATTGCTTGATAGCTTGAAAGTTTCTTCACTTAGTAAGTCTTCAGATACTGTTACTCAAAAAGGTGGATATGGTAATGCCTCAATTTTAAGTTGGAGCTATACTAAAGATATCAAGTTAAAACTTGAAGATGCTTTGTTTTCTTAGGCTTCTCTTGGATTATATCTTAATGGTAGATTTATGTCAAAACATAAAGATCATATGAGATTAATTATGAAATTAAACATTGCAAATAAATATGGTAAATATCACTACTCTCCTGTGGCTAAGCAATCTCCAATCTTAACTGAAGATGAACAAAACATTCTCTTTGCCGCCGCGCAAAAGGCTGGTATGGTCGTCCATCATGGGTTGACATTTAATGCAACGAAATATGTGCCGACAAGAAGTGGCGCTTATGATGAAAATTATTATGTCGCTGAAAATAGAAAACTTCTTTTAGAGAGATATTACACTAGGACATAGGTTAATTATGCGGGTGCTCCGCCTGATATTATGTTCTGGACTCCACCACCCAATGTCGCTATGCCGCAAGAGGTAATAGATATAATTCTTGAAGAAATTGACTCTTTAAAGAAGATAAATAGTTTTCATAACGATATCTATAAGTCATAGTCAATAGATCGAATGGAGAAATGCATAGTTAAGAATAAAAGTGGCTTAACTATTAACGCCGCTCAATAGAAAGAAAACTTAGCTCGTTTCTACGCAGATGATCATAGTAGCTCATTTACTATTTATTACGATCCAAAAACAATGCAGCCGTTTTTCGGATTGAATAGTAATCTTGATTTCAACTCTGATAGTTTCACTTTAAAATAGGGAACTATTTATTATAAATTCACAAGAACAATTGATTTAATTGAAGTGCCTGATATGTTGATCGGTACTGAACTGACAATCAATCCTGAAACATTCCCCGGTGAGTATCGTGTAGTTGGAGAAACCTATGTTCGCTCACAAACAGACGGAAAAGATCATAGAATGCAACTTACTCTTAATCGAGTAGCAATTTCTCCTACTACCAATATCGAGTTAAAAGCTGATGGCGGCCCTTCTACTTTTTCTATGGATATTAGTGTATTAAAGCCAAAGAATAATCAAGACATGGTTATGCTTAGACAATATTATGTCGAGGATGATGAATTCTATGGCGGCACTAGAATTACTCCTTAGAATAGCAGACATGTTTATACACCTGTTGCGGATATGCTTGTTGATGAAGTTGAATCTAACGATGAATTCTATTAAAGTCAAGACCAGTCCTTTTGGGGCTGGTCTTTTCCTATTTTATAGAGCCTGTCCTTTAGGAATTTACATATATTAAGAGAGATTTCCACATTGGAGGTGGTATAATGGAAGAGCAGCTTGTCGGTATGAAAGAAATGTTTGATGTTAATATTAGACTTAACTCTCCCATTGAAATTGGAAAAAGAAAGTATGATATTAACGAAACCGTTTTAAGTTTTGATAAAGCTGAAATAGGTTAGTTATAGCAATAGAAATCTGTTAAAACAGCACGCGGCGGATATGGGAATAGAGCACTTGTTGATTGGGAGATGGATAAAGAATGTACTTTTGCAATCACTCATGGACTTCTTTCCTTGACCAGTTGGGCTATTTTAAGCAATTCTAAAATTAACGATCGAAGAACAAAATCAGTAAGCTATAAGGAAACTCTTGATGTTATTGAAGATGACGACTTTTGGTTTGTTGATTTAAAATATATGCCAAATCATGTGGATGGCGAGTTTGGATTGTAGTATAATCCAGAAAATGAACCTATGCCAATGGGAAGAAAGCCTTGGCTTCCACTTAAGCCATTGCCGCCATAGAAAGATAGATTTATCTTTTGTTATGATGGTTAGACCGGCGGCAGAATTATGAATTTTGATGTCTGTGGGAATAGAATTATTTTTCATGGTGATCATAGGAAAGTTGTTGTTGATTATACTTTTGACTATGATGATGGATTCAGAGAGCTTAATGTTGGTAATAGATTGTTTAATGGATACCTCAATCTTACAGCTAAAATGAGCGTAAAGGGATTTAATGATGGTGAAGTAACAACAGCTATTTTAGAAATTCCTAAGATCAAATTGAATAGTAATCTTAGTATGAGGCTTGGTTCTAATGTCGAAAATCCTGTTATAAGTGATTTTTATTTTACTGGATATCCAGGCGAGGGCAGAATGGAAAGTGACTAGACAGTATGTAAGTTAACATTTTTGGATAGGGAACTTACAGGAGATTATTTGTGATGTTGAATGGCTGAGAATCTTGTATAGCTTCAAAATGATTACAACTATATATATTATCTTAGAGATCCTTCAAATGAAAATGAAATAAGTGATCCTCAAGAAAGAGATAATTTTTTAAGATTCAAGAGCTATGCCGCTGAATCTTAGAAAAAAGCTTATCAAGCATTAGAATTAGTTAAAGATGAAGGATTGGATAAAGGAATAAATATTTTATTAGATAAAAGAGCAGAAGAAAGTTTTGATATTGAGTTAGGTTTTTATAATGCTCTTTTTGGAGAGTAGTCAGATTTTGTTACAACTGTTAAAGCAGCTTTTTCGACGAAAAAGCCAAATTATATGTCAGCAGAAATTCAAAATGGAGATTAGAAATAGACTTTATATTAGGCTTTAGTATATAAAGTTTTAGGTATTGAAGATAAAGATCAAGATAATGGCAAATGGAATTTTATAAATATTATTTCTTCTTTATCATTACAAGATATTGCCTCTAATGCTATTGCAGATCCAAGAAAAGTCGTTGAATCTATTTTAAGAAAAAGTATTACAGGAATATTAACCGATTAGAAAATGAAAAGAATTTCTGTAGTTAAAAATATTGATAATTTAAACGCAATTGAGATTGCAAATTAGATTGTTGTAGAAAACTTAGTGTTCTCTAATAAAGCATTAGAAGACGAAAATGTATTAAGGAAACTTGTTACCGATGCCCTAAGAAAAGGTCAGTATCCTGCTTAGCTTGCAAGAAGGGATAATTCAGATATTGTTCCTATTATTGTTGAAAATATTTAGCGAATGACTTCAGACTGGGTTGAATAGATGGTAGAACAAATAAAGATTTATCTAAGAGATGATTTAGATGAAGAATAGATAAGACAGCTCGTTATTGGAATGTTGACGAAATAGCAAGGCGAAGCAAATACAGCGACCCTTGTTCAGTCTGGAGTTATTAAAAAAGAAAATCCAACTATTGTTTAGCAGGCTGGTCTTAAGAAAACATTTGATTCAAGATTTGAATCTCTTTTTAATTCAAGTCTCTTTTCATCTGGTAGTGGAGAAGGAGAAATTCAAAGTGTAATTAATTAGTATTAGTTTAAAGAGACAGATCCTTAGTTAAAAGGAATGATGATGTCATTTCATAAAAATATATTATCAATTCTCTCTAAGCGTGGTGGCGGCGTAAACGGCGCTATTGAATATTATTAGTCAATAATGAATCAAATAGATAAAGAAGTCTATAATGACTTGATTCAAAAAGTAGCAAATAGCGGCTTAAAAGAAGAAACTGAGTATACATTAAGAGCATTTACGGAGATTAATGATCTTAATACAATGATTTCTTTTTTATCAGAGTTTATCAATAATTTAAATGACTCTATAAAACTTACTGATACTATAAAAGAAAAATTGAAAGATATAGCAAAAAAAGTTTTTAGTAAGCATAAAGCAATTACAATAAAAGAAAAAGGCGGCGATATCAATATTTCTTATGAAGAGTTTCTTAGTTTTTTTGATAAGCCAGATGCACAAGCCGTTTTGGAGATACAAAAATATATTCCTTATTTACAAAAAAGACTAGAAGCATCTGTAATAGGTTTTGTTAGTAATATCTAGGGTTCTATTGGTGAAATTATTTATCCAATTTTACTAAGAATTACACTTGGAGAAGGTTACAGCGTTGCACAGTTAGGTAGAAGTACAAATGAAAGTGGACAATAGGAACATGGAGATATAACGGTTAGATCTGAAAGCGCTAAATTTGCAATTCAGTCAAAAATTTATAAAAATAATGATTTGGAAATATATAAAGATACTTCTATCTCTCTTAGTAATAATGACGCATAGCGTTATTTTGGCTCAAGAAGTGGATTAGATGCTTTTAGATATTTTTTAATAAATAACACTTGTTTATCAAAAATTGGATTAACTGATAATAATATTGTAGATGAAAATGGAAGTAGCAAAGGCGTAGCTACTTTTTAGGATGTTTTAAGATAGAGAGTAGATTATTTTATTCGTTATAGCGATGGTCTTAATAAAGACGCGTTAAAGAATAATTTTTATATGATTAATTTTAATTTGATTCCTTCTTCTGCAATATTCTTTTTGTTAAAAGACGCTATTGAAAAAGACATAAAAGAAGCTAGTTCAAAAAAAATGTTTAAATTCAATTATTAGGAAAAATTATTTAGACAGGATTCAGATGAATATAAAAAATTAGTAACAATAGGGCGCTATCCAAAAATTTCTGATAACTTAAATATTTTAGAAAATGATAGAGTAACTTTTAGTGGTTTAACTATTAAATTAACTGAACTAGGAGGATCTATCTTTAATAAATAAGGTGGTGAGTAAATGGCAAAACAAGTAATCAAGCTTGGTCTTGAATTTGATACGAAATCTGCGATAGCTAGCTATCGTGATTTAATATCAGAAATGTCAAAGGGCGGCGCAGACCCCAAAGCAATAAAATAGTTTACTGCTGCAATTGAAAAAGCAGAAACTGAATTGGCGTAGCTCGCCGCCGAAGGTTCTACTGGTTTTACCGATAGTAAAGGAATAGAACAATATCAAAAGAAAGTTTTGAAAACAGTAACCTCTATGCAGTAGCTTGCATTACGAATGCAGGAGTTTAGTAAGAGTGGAGATAACTTTCCAACTTCTGAAGTTAAGAAACTTGAAGCTGAAATTGAAAAGTTAAAGAAATAGATTACTGATGCATAGAAAGCTGCTAAAGAGGGACTCGTTAAATCTTTAACTAATAACGGCGGTTTTACTAAGAAAGAAGCAGAAGCTATTGCTGAGACTGTGAAAACTTAGAATGAGCTTATTGCTAAACTTGAAGAAGAAAAAAGACTTAGAGATGAAATCAGAAAAGCCGCAGAAGAGCCTGCTAAAAAGGCAAAAGCATCAATTCAAGATAAAGCCATTGCTAAGACAACTTCAGGCAGCGAAGTTGTTATGGAAGCAGTAGGCATGAAGGGTAAGAAGGGAGTTAAAGAGGCTCGTGAAGCGGTTGCTGCTGCTATCTAGCAAGGTATTAGAGATGGTTGGAGCGCAGAAGATGTCAAGAAAAAAGCTATTGAATCTCTCTAGGCTTCTAATCTTAGTGATACTGTTAAAAAGAATATAGTACAAGGATTAGAAGCGGGCTTTGACACTGACACTGTTAGAAAGTATTTAGATGCAGTTGATAAAAAAGTAGCCGCAAATCCAGCAGTTAAAAAATATAATGCTGCAAACGAGAGCTATGGTAAAGTTGCTAATGGCTCATTGGAAAATTATTCTTAGTTTATAACTAACTCAGAAGCTGCAGCAAAGGCTTAGCAAGAATTAGCTGATGCTCAGAGCAAAGTTAGACAGACAGCGGCAGATTCTGCGGCATCATAGAAAAAAATATCAGACGCTGCAGGGCAGGCGGCCAGTAAAGCTGAATAGGCTGCAGACGGCTTCATGTAGATGTCTGATGCATAGAAGAATGGTGTAAAATCTACCGAATAGCTTGAAGGCGGATTTAATAGACTTGCAGATAGATTAAAGTATATGTTCGGCTTTACAGCTATGTTTAATAGACTTCGTTAGATTATTCGTTCTACTTTTAATGACATCCAAGAACTTGATAAGGCTTACGCATCTATCGCATATGTCACTAATGAAACAGTTGGAGACTTGTGGTCAACATATGGTGAATATGCAGGAATGGCAGAGAAATTAGGATAGTCAACGGCCGATGTCGTTAAGGCTTCTGCAATTTATCGTCAGCAAGGTCTTGATACTGCTGAAGCTCTTGAATTGACAACGGATACCATGAAACTTGCAACTATTGCAGGTAATGATTATTCAACTGCAACTTAGGAAATGACTGCCGCACTCCGTGGTTTCAAAATGGAAATGGACGAAGGTAGCCATGTTTCTGATGTCTATTCTGAACTTGCTGCTCATGCAGCCGCATCTGTTGATGATATCGCACAAGCTATGTCAAGAACTGCATCTATTGCTAATTCTGCAGGTATGAGCTTTGAAAATACATCTGCATTCTTAACATAGATGATTGAAACTACACAGGAATCTGCTGAGAATATCGGTACTTCTATGAAGACTATCATTGCTAGATTTACTGAATTAAAAAAGAATATAGCTGGTACTGCAGATTCTGAATTTGATGATCTCAATTTTAATAAGGTTGACGAAGCATTAAAATCTGTTGGAGTTGCTTTAAAAGACACTACTGGACAATTTAGAAATCTTGATGATGTTTTCCTTGAACTAAGTGGTAAATGGGCTTCTCTTGATCGTAACACGCAAAGATATATAGCAACTGTTGCTGCAGGTTCTCGTCAGCAGTCTCGTTTTATTGCTATGATGGACAACTATGATAGAACAGTTGAACTTATTAATACGGTTGCTGATTCAGAAGGAAAAGCAGATGAATAGTTCGCAAAAGCTGCGGATACTGTTGATTTTAAATTAAATGCTATCAGAACAAAATGGGAAGAATTTAAACTTTCTATTATGGATTCAAGTTTTGTTAAAAGTCTTTTAGATAGAGCTAATTCTTTAATGGATGGAATAAAAAATGTTAAAATGCCTTAGCTCGCAATAGGGTTGACTATCGCTGCTCCGGTAATAAAGCGTTTTGTTTTAACATTGATTAATTCTATTAAAAATAGTGCAAAACAATGGCAATCTTTAGGTTCTAATATAACTAATTTTATTGGAAAAGGAATTAAAAAACATCCAGTAAAATTAATGGCTCAATTAGAAATGGATAAAAATAAGTATAAAGAGCTTGAAGAAAAGAAAAAATAGCTAGAACAAAGTATTGCTTCTCATCCAATAAAAATATCTGCAAATGTAGATGAAAATTCATTAGAAAAATTGAATGAAAGATTGACTGAATTAAAAACAAAATTCGGCGATTCTGAAATGACGGCAGAATAGTGGAGCGAAGAGCTTAAAGGTTGCGGTATTGCTACAGAAGATTTAGTTCCTATGTTAGAGAGACTAGCGCAAGGAGAAAAGCTCACTAATGAGCAAATAGCAGGATCTATTAGAAGTTTACAAGAATAGGAAAGTGCATTAAAAACTACTGATACCACAATGCAAGAAACTTCTACTAAGATATAGACGGCTTAGACAAAAATAAATGGATTAAGAAATGGTGTTGCAACTGTCGGTGCAGCTTTTACAGTTTTTGCTACATCATTATTTAGTGGTGTCGGAGCAGTAGAGAGTTTTTCTGCAGCAAACTCAATGTTAATAGCATCTTTAGCAAGCTTAGCTTTTCAAGCAATTCCGCAAGTAGTTGCAGCAGTTAAGATTGGAGGAGCTGAAACAAAAGCTGCTTTAGCATCTACTGGCATTGGAGCTGCGATTGTTGCAGCAGGTCTATTAATAGGAGTAATTGGTAAGGCTATTGCAAAAGCTAAACAACATTAGAAAGAGATGACAACAGAATATAAACTTTAGCAATAGTTAAATAAAATTTCAAATTTACAATAGTCAACCAGTTAGGCAAAAAGTGATTTATAGAATGCTAAAGACGAATTAAAGACAACAGAAGAGAAGTTAGATAGATTCAAAGAATTGTCTGAAATGCAGGTAAAAACAACTGAAGAGCAAGAAGAATACAATAATTTAGTTGCAGAAATCAGATCTGAATACCCTTCAATTGTTTAGTATTATAACAGTATTACTGGAGAACTAACTATTCAAGAAACAAAAACTAAAAATATATTAGATATGTAGAGATAGCTTGTAGTTGAACAACAAAAAAGCTATGCTATGGCGTAGAATAATTTATATGATGCTAATATAAGAAAAGCACAATTAGAATCTATGCAAAAATTAGAAAAGTATGGAGAACTTTCATCATTAACAACAACTAAAAAGAAAGATAAGTATGCAAGCTATAGGGGAGATGTTAGTGATGCTAGAAACACTCCTTCCAACTTTATAAAAGAATCTATTTTCTCTGGCGGAATTGCAAATGCAAAAAATGCAGGTTTAAGTTCTGAAAAAGCAATTGAATATAATTTAAATAGATATGGTATAGATAAAAATACATTTTTGAAATAGGCTGGATATAATACCACTTTGACAGATGAATAGTGGGATGATTTGGCTTCTAGTTTAATAAACAATTCGAATGAAATTTATAAAACTATTGAGGAAACAACCAAAAAATCTATTAAGGCTATTGAAGATGAACGAGATAGTGCTATTTAGTATTATAAAGATATGAAAGCCGCCTCTATTAAATAGACATTATTAACTGAATTTGAGAATCTTGGAGAAGCAAGTGCAGATGCAATTTCAAAAGGAGCTTTAGATAATGTTTATTAGGTAATGGCGAAAGAAGCGACTTCTGACTATATTGGACAGATGTCTACAGGATTTGTTAATGATCGTTATAATTATATAGAAGGAGGCCAAAACATAGGCAATCTCTTTGGACCTTTAGGTAGTATCATAGGTACAGGAGTTGGCGCCTGGATTGGTTTAGCTAAGGAAGATAATCTTGCTGCTTGGGAAGACCTCGATAGTGATATTTAGAATATTTGGAAAGAAGTAGGAAAACAAAATGGTCATGAAGATGTTGTTGCTTGGTATGAAGAAATTAGATATGATGATGAAGATTATCAAAAATATCTTGAAGACTTTGCAAGTGTTGCAGAGACCTATTTTTCAGAAAAAATTGCAGAAGATATAGCAACAGCATTAGAAAGTAATCCAAAATTGGCTTAGACATTTGAAGATTTTAGTTCTAAACTTGCAACAGGCGATTTAAATGAACAATAGCGCCATGATTAGTTTATAGCTACTCAAAATGCAATTAAAGAAGCTGGATTAGATCCTGAAACTGAACAGTCCCTTCTTAGATCTTTATATAATGAAAATAATTAGTATAAAAATAAGTTAGAGTAGCAAAAAAACTCTGTAAGAGGGCTATTTGGTAATGATGATGATGCTAATAACTATCTTGAAAATTTAAGCGGAAAAGAATTAACTCAAATAAGTGATGCTGTCAATAAAATTATTGAATCTGCGGGAGAAGAGGCTGGACAGAAATATCTTAATAAATTATCTGACATGATGAAAGATTAGGGCCCAGAAATGACAGCTTAGTTAGCATTAATGCTTGATTTTTCTGAAGCAAATGATTATAATTGGGAAGATTTTAAAGAAAAAGGTATTCAATCTATTATAGACACAGCAAAGGTAAGTAAGGACGAAGCTACTTCTATGTTTAATGAATTAGCTGATGCAGCATCTAAAGCTGGAATTTTAAATAAGCTTATGAGTATCGGAGATGTTAATTCTTTACAGGAGCAAATAGCCGGTAGAGAAGAAGCATTAATGAAGCATAAAGATATCGTAGAAAAAATCATGGGAACAGATAAGCCATTAAAATTAACATAGCAGGAAATTAAAAAATTATAGAAAGCCGTTTCAGACTTAGGAGACCAAGGCGTTAAATTAGATTTATCTAAATATTTAAAGGGAGATACTTTAAATGCTTAGGCTTTTAATGATGCTTTAACGACAGGCTTATTATTCTCAATACAAGACATTGAAACTGCCATTAAAAATCTAAAAGCTGCTGGTGGAGAAGATAATCTAGCTGTTGCCGAATAGCTAGGAGAAGTCTTGAATTTAGCTAAAGCTTTTAACATTAATGCAAAAGAAACATTCGAAAATTGGGATGATTTAGATAGAGTTATTAATGATGCTGCAAATAGTTTAGATAAAGTTGATAAAGTTATGAATCAATTTATTTCTGATGGTTATGTTAATGCAGAGAGCATAGAAATCATAAGTGGGCTGCTTGAAGATCAAAATGATCTATATAAGTATGTTGATAACAATCTTGCTCTTAATGTTGAAGGACTTAAAGAATTAATTCATACCGAGATAGAAGATATTAAAGTTAAATATGCTCATGGAGAAGCTACAGCATATTAGCTACTTAAATTAGCAGCTCTTGAAAAATAGCTTTCTAATACAGAAAAAGAATGGAATACTTAGTCAAAAGATTTAGAAGATAAACATAAGAAAGCTATGGAAGATTATGCTAAGGCATAGGAAGATGTAACAGAAAAACAAAAGGCTCTTAATGAAGCTATTGCAGAATACAATAAACTTCTTTATGGTTCAGAAAATCGTCAATCTGGACTTGATCTTCTTTATAACTATAAAGAAGCAATATCTGCATTTTCTGATGAAATGGCTCGTGCATAGGAGCTTATTGAAGATTCTAAATCAGTAGATGATTCTGTTGCCGCGTTATCTCGTTATACTAATGCTGCTCATCAGAGACTCGCATATATGAATGCTTAGAATGAGCGCTATGATGCAGGACTTGCTGCTCGTAGGAATCAGCTGCTTAGTGGAGCTACTTCTTATACTAATGAACTAACTGGAAATACAACAACAATTAACTTTGGTGATTATGTAAAATACAATGCAGATACCGGTTTGATTGCACTTGATTAGAAACTTATTCAAGATGCAAAAATTGCAGACGAATGGAAAGACTATATTGAAAAACAGGTTGATGATTATAATAAGCTTAGTATGGAAAGCTTAAAGAATCAAGATGAAATTAGAAAACTCGAAAAAGAAATTTAGAAGCGTAGAGAAGATGCTATTAAGAAATATGCAGATTTTGAGAAAGACATTGCAGAAACACTTAAAGAGGCTTATCAGAAACAAGTTGATGATTTAAAGGATAGATACGACTCTATGAAGGAAGCCGATGATGACTATCTTGATGCTCTTTAGGAAGCTATTGAAAAATAGAGAAAACTTAGAGAGCGTGAAAACAAATGGGAAGATTTAGCATAGAAGTAGAAAAAATTATCCCTTATGTAGAGAGACACCTCTGGAGCCAATGCTCTTGAAAATCAAAGACTTCAGAAAGAAATTGAAAAAGACCAAGAAGCTATGCTTGATGAGTCTATTGATTCAGCTATTGAAAATATGCAAAAACTTGCTGAAAAGTAGGATGAACTTAGATAGACAGAAGTTGAACTTAAGGAAGCTCTTCTTGATAATACCATGTATTGGAATCAACAAGCTGAAGGAGTTGCTCAAGGTTTCGAAACGGCTAAAGATTATGTTGAATGGTTTAAAAATACAGCAGTAGGATTAAATGAACAAACAGCGGCATAGTTTGAAAATACTATGAATGAAGCTCGAAATAAATTTGGGGAAGCTTCTGAAGAAATTGCTTGGCGTATCCAAGATGATATGACTTAGACGGGAGATGCAGTTGCTGAAACTATTGATGTTACAGCTGATGAAATTAAGAATATCGTCGCTACTACATCTGATACTTTTGTAGATGAGGTTAGCAACACTTTTGAGAGAACGAAACGATCATTTAATGAAAATATGGATTCAGCAATCGAAAAAGTTCATAGTGCTCAAACTGCTTTACAAGAAGCTATTAATAAACTTAATGAAGCATCTGCTGCAGCAAAAGCAGCTTCTGAAGAAATTGCAAGACTTGAATATTAGATGTAGCATTAGCCACAAACTTCTTCTACATCTACGACAGATGCTGAAAATTATGGTATGACTGGTACATATGAAGCTCAAAAAGGTATTGCTGCCAATTTGGCTAATAATCTAACAAAATCTACAATAGACCAGTATATGTAGACATATGATTAGAGCATTATGAGTGGCGCAGTTTCAACTGCATTACATGATAATAAAAATATGTCATGGGATAATGCAAATAGAGCTGCTGATTATGCGACTGGTAGTGGAGGATATTCTTATTATACAGAACCTTGGGATAATAATACAGTATAGACTTTAAAAGATATTGGATTATGGGTAGCATCTTTAGGAAATTCATTACTTTTTGGTGATAAAGATTATTCTTCTTAGGCTTATTCAGCATATATGACATCAACTTATGGATAGGGTAAAGATAAAATTAAGCAATATTTAACTGGCGGACTTGTAAATTATACGGGTCCAGCTTGGGTTGATGGAACTTCTGATCGTCCTGAAGCATTCTTGTCTTCTGAAGATACAGAGCGTATTGGTAATGCAGCTAAACTTCTTTCTGATATTCCTGCTCTTACTCGTTCTAATATTTCAACTTCTAACTAGACTTATGGTGATACAAATATTGAAATTAACCTCAATATTGATCATATTTCTTCCGATGTCGATGTCGATGAAATGCTCGAAAGAGTTAAGCAAGAAATTGTTGATGTAGCTCGTCCTATTGGCACGAATGTTATTTTACAACAACAGGTTTAATTATTAGCCGCCATAGGCAAGACTTATGGCGGCATAATATAAATGAGGTGATATAATGGCATTTATTCCTAGATTCACAAAACCAGAAGCCGGCAATAAATATTATATTACTAAAGCCAAGGGCGGCTGGTCTACAGCAATTGTTGGTAATCCAACAGATCCTGATTGTAATGTTCTTCATAATTGCGTTGGATACGCTTTTGGAAGATTTAATGAAATCATTGGCGATACAAAGATGACACATTTACAGCCAATTAACGCAGAAAACTTTTATGCCGTCGCTTAGTCACAAGGTCTTAAAACTGGACAAGAGCCTTAGCTTGGCGCTGTTATGGTTTGGCAAAAAGGACCAACCCTAAGCTATACAGATGGAGCAGGTCATGTCGCGGTAGTAGAACAGATTAACGATGATGGCTCTATAATTACATCAGAGTCTGGATATGGCTGCGCATCAGCTTTCTGGACTTAGACTCGTAAAAAGGGTAACGGTAACTGGGGCGCAAATAGTAGTTATAAGTTTTTAGGTTTTATCTATTTGCCTGATGGTTCAGAAGTTAAGCCTACTCCACAACCAGTAATCCCTTCTCGTGTAATCAAAAAGGGAATGCATGGTGAAGATGTTAAACAAATGCAGACCAAGTTAGCAGCTAATGGATATCTTAGACAGACTGAAATTGACGGCGACTTTGGTAAGATTACTCTTGGAGCGCTTCTTGCTTTCTAGCTTGAAAATGGACTTGAAGTTGATGGTCATTGCGGACCTGCAACAAAGAAAGCCTTGGGTATTTAATTAAAATGGGAGGTCTTTTATAGACCTCCCTTTTTTAGATTAAAGTCATAGCATTATTACATTATTTTAGATGAAGTCTTGACTTCGTTTCTGGATTATGGTATAATAAAGAAAAAATGGGGTGATATGATGCAGCCAATAGATTTTCGAGGTTTTCGTTTTGGCAATGTGCATTCTAGTGATTTACAGCTAGAAGTTGTAAGTACATCCAATAGATATGAAGCTCGAACACTTCCTGCCCCTACTGATACGGTACAGGATGTGCCGGGCAGCGACGGACAGTATTATTTTGGTTCTGTCTTTAAGAATCGAGAAATTACTGTTAATGTGGCTTTTGATAATGTATCTGAATAGATTTATAGAAAAATCAGATAGCTGTTTGCAACAGATAAGCTACAAGATTTAGTTTTCGATGAAGAACCCTATAAGACTTGGAAAGCTAAATTGAAAGCAAAACCTGAATTTAAATCTTTGTGCTTTAAAGACGATGACGGGAATAGAATTTATAAAGGCGACGGCAAATTATAGTTTATCTGTTATTTCCCTTATGCTTTTGGTTTTGATAAATATATTGTTAAAGCCGCAGATTACTATATGCTAAATACGCCAGAATAGATTCTTTGTGAGTTGTCCAATGATGAAGATAATTTTTATTTCGCTTCTCGCAGCTTGCCAGCTCCAGCATGGATTCCACAGGATTTGCGTTACCATTATAATGTCAATCCTAAAGATGGGATGTATCAAGATATACAGGGCATAAGAGGTCCTTATATTGAAAGACCTAAAGACTATCAAAATAAAGGTGATAGATATTGGGATCCAAATGATGGACTTTCTTGGAAGACTGGCTTCCCTACTATTGAGTAGGTATAGAACGGAGAGCTTTATTTTGATTTAAATGGAGATACTAAAACTTTAATTACAACTAGAGGATATTGGGATAATATTCCAGATTGGCAATCTACAGCAAAGTTATTGACAACACCAACATTGGATTACGAATAGGGGCTTATGTATATGCCGCAATACTCTAAGACAAACTATGTTAATATGGAGGTCGGCTTTGACAGTAGCCGTCCATTGATTGGTACAAGATTACTAGTATATAATCCTGGCGACCTTCCAATTGATTGGTAGTTAAAAATCAATGAAAATAAACGAAGTTTCTGGTCTGGTCGCGGCAGCGAGAAATTCCGTATCAGAAGATTTAATGTCGAAAGACTTTCTATTCCTGAAGCTGTTGATTGGTGTATGATGACTCCATATTATCAGAGAGATAAAGATGTCTTTAAATATGGTAATAAATATTTTAGAAGAAAGAAGTTTGATGTTGGAAAAATAATTGATGAAATTTACAAGGCAGAACAGAATGGCAGCCCTCTTGAGTTTACTGATGGTAATGGAAATCTATTATCAACAGATGATTTAGTTTATATGATTCAACATGGATGCTTCCCTGCAGACAAAACTTGGGGGATCGAAGTTACTATCAACTTTAAATGTAGGAATAAAAATACTGGTAAAGAATTTCCAGTAGTGTACCAAAGTTTAATGGCAGAACTTCCAATAGATCTTATTAACAAAATTAAAAGTTATAGATTATATGAAAATGTTCAATGGAATGAAAATGAGTTATCTCCTACAGATTTAGAAGCCTGCTAGGTAAAAGATTTCACCAGATCTGAAGGAATAAAAGTTGCATATTATTTAGGTTTTCCTCCTGATGAAGAGTGGGCTTAGTAGCACTATTATAATGAAAAAACTCATTATTATATTCAAGATCCTTATGAAGTAGTGTCTTTATTTATTGGACTATTGCCAGATAGCAATCGTATGGATTATGACTATGATTATGAAAAATTTGATAGTGATCCAATTACTATAAAAGATGATGAGGCTCTTCGCAAGGCTAGCGAGTCAGGAGCAGTTACAGAATATCGTCCAAAGTCTCCAAGAGTTGCTTATAATCTTCATTTAGATAATCCTCGTTCTGGCGGACGCTTATTTAACAATAACAATCAAAATGACATCTTCGTTTATGAAGAGCTAGGAGACGCTCATCCCAAATATTGCTATTATGCAGAGCCAATTCCAAGACAGAAATTAGGAGAATATATCCGACTGTTCTATTGGCAAACAAAGCAATTATCTGAAGGAGAAATTGTTTATAATGATGTAAAGCTCAGAGAATTTGCAGACTGGGTTAATAAAAACTTCTATATGTCTAATAAGATTAACTATGAAAAAGGAATTAAGCTAGCAGATAGATATGAAGAAGTCTTTAAATAGTGCATTGATGAAAAAGAAGAATTTGAACTATATTGGGATACATTAAAACAGTTATTCCAAGACTTTATCCCTATTTCAGAGGATGCTAGCTGGCAAGAATTATTCTATGACTATGTTAATGCACCGCTAGAATATGTTCCCACAGATTCAAGAGACTTGGACTATGGACAGGAAATATTTAATGCTTTTAAATATCCAGCTTGGATGACACCAGACTATTTAGAGATAGATTCAAGTAAATTAGGCGCAATTCCTCTTATAACAGAATATATGAAAGCTATTAACTTAGATGAAAAGAGTTTGTTTACCGGTAAGAAGGTTTATTATGATAGCTCTTTACTTTCTGCCGCAAAATATTAGTAGTTAAGACTGAAACTTAATAAACTGCTTAATGACGGAGATTGTATCAACGACTTGATTGATGATTGTTATTACATCAATAGTGATACAAGAATGCTTTATGCACTTGAAGAACCAAAAGGTTCTGAATTCAATTATAAGCCAAATAAAGTAGTAATGAATGAAGCTATTACTAAAGGAAAATGGTTTAAACTCCCTCCTGGATGGTCACTTATTACTATTGAGCCTGTTATGGATGAAGACTTATATGGCGGAAAGCGTTGGGTTGATGCTCGTCCATTTGATTGGGGCTATGGCGGCGATATGAATAACAATGCAAAAGAAGTAGAACAGCTATTTGAATTGATCTATGATTTTGCAGATACAACATTTAGGACATTAAAATATCAAGAAATGAATGTTGCAATTCCAGAAGAAGATAGAGAAACCTACTGGGAGACTCCTTTTAACAAATGGTATGAAAATAAAATTGATGGTAATGAAAATCAATTTATGGTTGAATATTATTATCATAAGCGTTCTCGTGCCGAATAGGAATTCTTATCTATTATTGATGACTACTGGAACATGGTTGCTCCTTATTATACTTGGACTTCACGAAAAGGAGTATATCAGTAGGCAGATAAAGAGACGGCGGCAAAAGATGGCGTACTTTATCTTGATCAGAAATTTGATGTAAACGGAGTTCCAATTCATAGTATTACAAATCATATTTCTGATTGGTGGTGGTATGCTTGTAACTATTTGTGGGGTAATTTCCCTCCTATTTACTGGACTGCCGCTGATATGTTAAACAATATGAAAATTGAGTATACACCATTATTCTATTAACGGGGTGATTAAATGGGTATGATAAAATATCCTTATGAACTATCCGTATGGAAAGAAGAACTAAATGGTACAAACAAAAAGATTGAGTCAAAGGGCGTCATTATTGGCGCCCATGACATGAATTATCTTGGTAAGGCTACAAGTATCACTTTAACAAGAAAACTTAATGGTACTAATGTATTAGTCTTTTCAATGCCAGATAGATACTTCGATTCATTAACTGGTGAATTTGTTCGTAATGAGTTAATTGATGTTCTATCACCAGAAAGTAAAATTAAATTTCATTATAAAGATAGATGGTATGAGTTCTTTATTAAAAAAGTAGACGAGAAGAAAATTTTTAAAAGCTATATAAAAACATTCACTTGTACTGACGCTTTTATTGATGAACTTTCTCGCAATGGTTATGGTATTACTTTTGATACTGAATTAAATAACAATGTTGAAGAGCTTGGTACTTTTACAGAAGAAGTCCTTGAAGATAGCATTTGGGCTTATGCTCCACAATATAACTGGGGAGATTTTACCGAGTTTAAAGAAGAAAAGTTATTTAAAATACCTGTCAGTTAGTTCAAAAATTTAATTGGATATAAGCTAAGTTTCGGACTATCTAATAAACAATTAGAGTCTTTTGATGATTAGGAGATTACAAATGTCTCTACTGGTGATAAGCGTCCTATTGTATTGAGCGATGACATCGCTAGAAAGTGTTTTTGGGATTAGAGAGATGACTCACGCGGAACGCCAGATAATCAATTAAAACAAAAATTGGTTACAGATATTCCTAATGATGGATATATCTATGTACCTTATTCTTGTTTGAACTTCTGCTATGGAGCAGATGAGCCTAGTAATGAAAAAATTAAATATGATAGGGCGGCAACAGAAGTAGCTCTTAACTACCCTGGCACAGAAAAGCTCGCAATCGCTCCGCCAAGCGTAGATCCTAGAACTTTAATTTAGTTCTATGCTATTCCGACAGATATGCCAATAGAGATTGACGATGCAGGAGTCATATTGAATACAGACTTTTGTTACTTTATGACTTTGAAATAGTGGAATGAGAATGTAGCAAACGATAATTGGTATTTCTTTGAAGATACTAGATTAGTTAGTGCAGAGGTCCTTGGATCTGTAGATTTGGAAGATGCTACTATTAGTCACACCTATCGTTATATTAAAAATGATACCGATGTTTTAGGTACTGCTAAAGAGGCTCTAGGAAATAAATGTTTAACATATGATGGATATTTAAGCGACATCAATGATACAAATATAATTAAGGGAAAGAAATTTTCAATTACTAATAGAACAGAAGTTAATATCTCTGAAGACATTGATCAATATGTTACAGTATATAATAATCATGCCAATGAATTTGCAGGAGAATATACCAGTGACACTTGGGAGTATTCTACCTCTGATCCTGTTCCTTATAGAGTTTGTTCAAAACTTGAAACTAGATAGATAATCCCTCAGCTTGCTAGAAACCTTATTTAGAACGGCATTAAGATGGATTCAGAAGATGGATGGGCGCCGATGTCATATATTTCTTTAGAAGACCGTCTTGTTTAGAATCCTTCTTTCCATCTTAGAACTATTAAGTATGATAGTGAAGAGAATAATGACGATATTATTGATGATACAGCTTTATTATATGCATCTTCAAGAAGCGCAGTTGGATATCAATATAGATATGTTCCAAAGAAAATTGATAACACAGACAAATACTATACCGAAGAAAATTTGGTTATAAAATTTAGTCGAGAAGAAACAGTCTCTTATCCTTTTGCCGATGATATTAACTATGTATTCAATCAAATCTTTTCTGGAAATCCATTAATAAAAATGGGAAAGAAATATTATTTGTATGGTTATTAGAATCAAGAAGATAAAGAGAATAACCTTCTAAAATATATATTCATCTGTGAACACGCCACAAATAATCCTATTTATAAGGCACTTAATGAATTAGGTAGTATAATCAAGAATAATTCAGAAGCTGAAACTGTTTGGTATGAATATCCTCAGAAGATATCTTCAGACAGCGGAGAAATTGAAGGAATCTCATATATAATCCAAGATAGAGATTGGTATTACAAAGAAGGACAGTTAAAATATACTCCGAAAGATATGCCTCAGCAAAGTTCAGAAGATTTATCTAGTGCCTGCTCAATCGTAAATTTTGGTATTGTTGGTCAATAGAAAACAATTGAGAAGAACAAAATTTACTGTGTAGGAATAGCAGCATTTTCTGAAATAAATCAGGATGGAGCTAAAGAAGGAGCGTTTGAGATATATATCGGTGAAGGGAGTCTTGTTCAAGACGGCATCTACAAGATTGATGAAAAGAACTCTATAAAGTTAGATTCTACTTGTTTTTATCCTGTCGGTGAAGTATATAATAACTAGCCAAACTGGGATAATTTAGACATTTTAACTGATGATATCTCTATTGGAAAAATGCCACCATAGCGTTTTATCTTCTTGAAATCAAATATGACTATTTAGAACCCATACTTTGTTATTAAAACAAAGAAAAAGATGTTGATTTTTGAGCTTTATCTTTTTGAATGTTATACGAAAGGTAGAGACAGTTTTGCAGACGATAGTTTAAAATATCGTTACAGTGGAAGAGATTTGTTCTGGCCTGTGACTAGCGAAGTAGAAACTGATGAACCTAGATTTAAATACTCTCCTTTTATGAGTAAAGAAGAAGCATCCCATTATGTTATTTTTGAAGATGACATTATGCTAGGATCAACCTATACTTATTAGCATTATTTTATCCAGAGATTAAAAGCTATAAAGATCATAGATACGAATGGTAAAAAATAGGAATAGATTAGTTATTATGATACTTGCGGAAAGAAGAGCTTTATTGATACTAAAGACTTCGTAGCTGGTGAACTTCCTTTAGATGAGTCTGAATATAGTATGGATGATTGTGAAGTTGAAACAAACTATATTGATCTTAATAAATGTGAATACTATGATCAAAACGCCGAACCTGAAGAATGCGATTGTTCTTGCGGCGGCAAGCATTTATGTTTCTATCAAAGATTTGGATATTGTCCTTATCGCTTCGAAACAGAAAAACATGATAGACGAATTAGAACTTTAAGTGTTTCAAAGTCTAATCGTTTTAATATTATTTAGAGTGAAAGTAAGGTATTTGAAGTCTATCCTTAGTTTTACATCTAGCATAAGGAGAATGGAACAGTAGTTTAGGATGAAAATGAATAGTATCTAAAGCAAGTATATTTTATCGCAGAAAAAGGAAATGAAAATAAAATAGGTTTTAGATATGAAAAGAATCTTAAAGATATTAGTAGAAATATAACAAGTGAGAATATTGTTACTAAGTTATATGTCTTAGATGTTGATAGTGAGCTTTCTAAAACTGGTCTTTGTTCTATAAAAACTGCTGAGGATAACCCTTCTGCAGATTCATACATTATTGATCTATCTTATTATATTGAAAAAGGTATGCTTGATGAAGATGAAGTTCAGCAAGATTTGTATGGCGTTTATCCAACTTCATCTAATTCAGAAATTCCTTCTGGCTTCTTAAGATAGCTTGGATACTATAATAAGAGATATGATGAATTAACAAATAAAATCATCAATCTTTAGGATGCTTCCTTCAATGAACTTGAAGCTAATTTATAGGTTAATTTGCAAGGAATTATAACCGCTTAGGAGCAAATCTTAAAAGCAAAAAAGCAAATTGAAAGTTATAAATAGCTTTATGCAGCGAAGGGCGGCACGGAAGCCGATTATAAAGATCAGGCTACATATAAAAATTATCTAACTAAACTCCATGAATAGCAAGCTACATTAAGCCAGCTTATTTCAGAAACATTTTTCACAAATAAGAAAACAGATACTAGACGCTCAGTTTATTTCTCAAATGAGGGTTAGCCATATGATGGACTAATTGAGCAGTTCTCAAGCCAAGGGTTAGATTTTGACGCTCTAGTAAATGTAACAAATCCATTAGAGTTTTTTGAATTGATTGATGATTTTAATAAGATTTAGAAGACTTGGGTAGATAAGCATATTTATAATGCAGGTATCCTTGGCTAGTTTAACAAAGAGTATCTTCAAATTCAATAGTGGAAAAAAGAAAGAGCAAGTTACTTAAAACTAATCAATTAGATTAGCTCAGCTTTCTATAAGAAATATGAGCCTTATCTTAAAGAGGGAACTTGGTCTGATAGTAACTATCTTACTGATAATGCTTATTACTTTGGAGCGCTTGATGTGGCGGCACAAGGAGCAATCCCAAAGGTTTCTTACAATATTTCTGTTATTGATATTTCTTAGCAGAATGAAGAATATGAATCTGCTTATAACTTTGATCTAGCTGATTCCACTTATGTCGAAGATATTGGTATGTTTGGAATCAACAAGAAAACAGGTTTTCCTAATAAGCTTAAAGTATTGATTAGCGAAGTCTCTGAAAATCCTGACGATCAGAGTAAGAATGGAATTAAGGTTTAGAACTTCACAACTCAGTTTGAAGATTTATTCTAGCAAGTAACAGCTAGCGTTTAGTCTTTGACATTTAATGAGAATATTTATAAGCGTTCTTCTAATTTCACTTCTTTGCAGAACATTTCTAATGATAGCTTGCAAGGAGCTCTTGATACAAATGACCTTACGCTTCTTGATACCGATGAAAACAATATTAAAGTTGACAATAATGGTACAAGTGGTAGTGATATCAACAATCATGCTAATAAATATAAACTTAATGGTCAAGGATTATATTTCTCTAACGATGGCGGACAACATTGGAGCGTAGGTGTTGGACCAAAAGGTATCAATGCAGACTATATTAAGGTCGGTAATCTTGATGCAGGTAAGATAAGAATTGCTGATAGTAGCTATGTTTATTTCTCTTGGGATAAAAATGGTATTGTAGCATATAGAGATCCTGCAGGTATAAATACAGATGATCAGAATATCAATGATATGGCTATATTTAATAAGTACGGTTTAAGTATTGTTCAAAATGGTAAAATTAAACTTCGTGCAGGCTATGGCTACAATATTGATGAAGATACTATGAATGGAGATATAGACAAAGAAAAAGATTAGGAAAATCATATTGGATTTTATTTATATAACGATATGGGTGTTCCTATTTTTGCTACGACAGAGTATGAGGGCGGCGCAAGATTAAGTTTAAGAGGAGAAATTTATGTTACTAATAAAGATATTAATTCAGCAGAAGGATCTTAGGTTGAAACTTCATACATATATAGTAAAAGATTAATTACTCAAGTCCAGCCTTATTATGATTTAAAGTCTGAAAATGGTTCAACAATTGTCGAACATGGTACATATGATTAGTATTTGATTCTAGCATAGGGAGACGAAATAATTATAGATGGAGAAAATTATACTGTAGATAGTCATATTACTGATGATACTCATTATGGAGAAGATTATAAAACAGATATGTATAAAATTTTAATCCATAAAATATCTTTACATAAAACGGATGATGCATCTATCATAAAGCAAGTTGATTTTTGCCAAGGTTATAGTTTAATAAATGATAATGAAGTGGCAAATAATTATTACTATTTTGTAAAAAATTATAATTAGAATACAGTAGTTTTTTATAAAATTACTAATGAAGTTAAACCAGAAGTTATAAAACCGAATCCTCTTACTGGATATTATTATAGCGCATAGTATAATATGGATAGTAGATCTATAGATAGTTAGACTAATAGTATTTATTTTAGAGATGCACATCTAGCAAATAATCGTATTCTTGCTTATAAAGATAATGACGACTTGCATTGGACAGAATAGACCGTTAGAACTGGTAGCGTTGGTTCAAATACTCCAGTATCTTTATATATGAATAATAGTAAACCAGCAACAAATACTTAGGAAGATAGAATTTTTTCTTGTGTTAAATGGAGAGATAATCCAAGCACTGGTAGCTCTCATGTTGAAAATTTGTTTACTATTTTAAAAGGTGGTTCACTTTATATTGGAGGAGATGTATGGGAATATACTTCTGATACTGGAGACGCCTATAGAGACCCTTCAGACTTAGATAATTTAGGACATAGAGTGTATGTAACGAATCCAGGTATTTCAATTATATAGGGAAAATTACACTTAGCATTTTCTTCTGTAATTGATACAACATCTAATCAAAAATTAGATGATTTTGTTCGAGAAGCAGTATCTTAGGGAACAAGTGAATTAATTGGACATCATGATCATAGAATATATGTAGATGGAGCAAATACAAAATAGTTTGTAATAGATCCAGAAAGTTAGATAAGTCCAGGAGATTAGGTCGCCGCATTTTTAAATGGCGTTTCTATTATTATATTAGCTCCAGGATATGGATATGATATAGGATATACATCTTATTATTGAGGTGAAAGGAATGGTTTACAGCAATGGAAATTTATATGCTTTAAAATCACTTTTAGATAAAATTAAGAAGCTTCATTTTTCAGTTCAAACACAATATAAGTTTCTTAAAATTAATAAAGTGGTTTTAAGTGAGATTGATATTTTTGAGCAACAAAAGCAATCTCTCATTGAGAGCTATGCTGAGTTTGATGAAAATAATAAGCTCATTGTATCAGAAAATGGAGGAATCAAGATTAAAGAAGAATGTCTTTAGGAGTGTGTTGATAAAATAAATGAAATTAATGCTCTTCAAATTACATTTCCAGACATTTACTTCTCTCTTGATGAACTTGAACCTCTTGGCTTAACCCTTGAGGAACTTGAACTTCTTGATCCATTTATTAAAGACTAACAAAAAAGGGGGTAGGTTTTAAACCTACTCCCTTTTAAAATTCTATCATTCGATTTTGTTGTCCATCATCTGCCGCCCAGCGGCCAATTAAAATCGCATCGGCTTCGTCCTAAGTGACTTGCACATCATACAATGTTTTTACTAGAATCTAAGCATTCTTCTTTTTGTCATTTCTTTCCTTACCACGGATATTATTAAATGCTCGCCAAGTAGAAGGTGAAACGATTTTATAAATAATGCCATTTTCATAGCAATAATTCTTCAAAACTCCTTGAAGATGAGCTAGCTTTTTGTAAGTTACAACAGCTTCACCGCCATCAAACTTCTAAAGCTAAATATCTTCAAAAACAACAAGATCAGGCTTCCAAGTTTGAATCATATTTGCAACCCAGTGTTTTGTTTGAGCAATTTTTTCTGTACTATGACTTCCAGAAGATGTCCATTTACCAAACTTAACTAAAGTTAAATTATCAAATACTGACCATCCACTTGTGTTTGCCGCCTAGTCAAAAGCTAAAATTCTATGAGCTTTTCTATCCTTCTTCGGCGCAGTATCATTCATCTAATAATACTTATTAGCTTTACAAATTGGACATTCTTTATGGCGGCGCCAGTATTCCATTGTTAAATAATTGTCATGCTTGTTTGGACACTAAAACTACATTTGAGTTTTCAAATTGGTATATGAAGTGGAAATCAGCCTCCATCCGGCTGACTCCACTTCTAATTTTATATCTTCGTACTTTAATCGTGCCATTAAAGCATCAACTCTTTACTCCGGTACTTCCAAAACCACCTTCACCGCGCTCTGTTGTACCGAGGTCTTCAACAGTTTCTACCTCTTCCCACTTGATACGAGGAACAGGAGAAATAACAAGTTGAGCAATCTTCATTCCCTTATCAATTACATAAGGAATATCTTTTGTATTAGTCATGATAATACCAATTTCACCACGATAATCAGAGTCAATAGTGCCTGGAGCATTCGCAATTCTAAGACCAGACTTCAAGCTTAATCCGCTACGAGGACGGACTTGAATCTCATAACCGACAGGAATTGCAACTGCAATACCAGTCTTTACAATCTTAGTCTCTCCAGCGGCAATAGTTGTTCCTTCAACAGCGTAAACATCTGCACCAGCATCAGTTGGATGAGCATATTGAGGAATAATTGCTTCAGGATCGAGCTTAGTAATTTTTACCTTAACATATTCTCTACAGCCGCCCTTAAGGATCTCCTCGGCAATATCAATAGAGTTTGTAAAGATAGATGAAATAAGATCCTTCTTGTTTTCAGAAAGTGATTCATCATCAGTAATCTCAGAGAGAAAAACTGAAAGTTCTGCTCTAAGCATCTTTAAATCTTCAGGTGGATTCATTTTCATTTGAGAAACAAGGTCTCTCTGTGCATCAGGATTCTCAAAGAGTCCTTTTACTCTTTCCTTATAAGTCGGATAAATTGCATCAAAAGCAGGATCGGGAAGTTCAAGAACATAAACGAATTGCTCTAAAGAGGTTGGATCTAGTGCCAGAGCATTACCGATTGCCTACTGAAGTTCTGGCTTTAATTTGACTTTCTTATTATCGTTCTTATGTTGTTCAATATTAGCCTTCATTATTATTGTCCTCCGTATTTTCATTTGGGATGCCATTTATATTGGTACAAATGTCATCAATAATGTTATATTTAATAGCACTTTTTACATCAAAATACCAATCATCTGTCTTATGCTTATCATAAAGCTCTGGAGAAATATCTGTATGTCCCAAAACATACTTTTTAATTTCTTTTAACATACCCTTATAATTATCAGATTGCTGTAAAGCCTTATGTGCATCTCCTGAAATTAAAGTAGAACCCTAATGGAACATAAAGGAAGCGTGTGGGAAAGCATATCTCTAATGACCAGCAAGAGTAATAAAGAATCCTCCGCTATAAGCAGTACCAGTAACAATCGTTACAACAGGTGTTTTAGAATTTTCAATGCAATCAATAATTAACCAAGTCGCATAAAGATCGCCGCCTGGAGTATTGATATAAAATTGAATAGCAGGTCTTAATTCTTCTGGTACCTCATTAAAAATATCTTGTGCATTCCAGAACTAAATCTGCTGTAAGATTCGCTGTGCAATCTCATCGGTAATTTCTTCATTAAGATAAATCTTTCTATCTACGAAATGAAATTTCTGTAATACATCAATAGGATTATAGTCATTCTGTGGACCAGTTAGCTCTTTGATAAAATTATCTGCCTAAATACCTTCAAGCTATTCATAAACCTATCTAAGTTCTTCACTGAATGTTTCAAATGGTTTAAGGTTCCCCTGTGAGTCAAAAAAGTCAAGTCTAATTTCTTTATCCATTTTGTTCCTCCTCAAGAGCAGCGATCTGGTCTTTTATTGCAGTAATCTCATTCACTAGCTCATTAATTTCTGGATTTAAAGTAAAGATGTGTAACTCAAGCTTTTGCAGCTCTTCCTCTTTTTGCTTAAGCTCGAATTTTAGTTGATCAAGAGTTGTCATTATCATCCCTCCTTTATAATAATATTATACCATAAAATGTGAATTAAGTCAAGTATTTAAGGTATTTATCCTTAAATTGCTGTGGGGTTATATCTTGTGGGTTTTGATATAATAGCTCTTTCGGTTTGAAATTAAAATGAAAGCTATCAATAGGAAGATATCCACTATATTTTTTTCTAAAATCCACATAACTATTTTGTTCACGGTTCTAACCCCAGTGAATAATAGTTGTACCTAATTCATCATTAGGGCAAGGAAAATGAAAAGGAATCCTTTCATTTGAAAAGGTTTTAACAAAGGCAATGAAAGCTAACAGCTCTTTGTGAGAAACGGTTAAATTGTTAAAAAATATATTTTTAGTATCTAGCAATTCTCTTACAAGTTCTTCATCAAAAGATATAGGAACAACAATCTTCGCGCCTGCATAGTTTTTATGCATAAGACTTTTTATCTGATCTTCGCCGGGATATAGTGTATAGATAAATTTAATATTATTGTCAAAATGATCAAATAACTCTTCCCAGTCATAATTATCCATGAAGTCTCGATCAGCAACATATGTAATGCCCGCGCCGGTTCTTACTCCTGAAAAATCTTTATCTCGCCAACTAATAAGGCTGTTCTGTCGAATTGACTTAAATAGCGTCTTATTTTTAATACGATCATAATTCATTTCATATGGCGTGAAGTCTGGCGGCGTAGCTAATGTTTCTGCAAGAAGATTTGATTTACCATAGAAGCCATATCCAACCATTTTTCCTTTTTCAGTATTGATTGTTAATCCTTTTGGAATAGGATTCTTTCCTTCTTTAAAGTAGAAGATTTTATTGTATCGTCCTGTATTTTCATAAGGCTTCATCATAATAACAATATGACCTTCATCAGAAAGCTTTCTATAAGCCTTCATCAAAGGAAGGCTTATAGAAAAATTTTGTCCATGATTAAAGTCGATATCATAAAGTCCAATTGTTGCCATTATTCATCTACCTCCGCACGCTCTGTTGTAGACTTGGTGATAAATCCATCTGCATCCATTTCTTCGATTTTTTCAAAAAGAGGGAAGCTAGTGTTTTTATATTTCTTCGGAACGAAATCGTCTTCTCTTCTAATACCAGTTATAATCAATTTATTACCGCGTGCGAAGAAACTCTTTTCAATAACAGTTTTTGTACCGTCTGGATTCTTTCGGCTAATTTGACGATCCCATTTAGCATACTGATTCTTCCAAACTTTTACATTAACTACCTGCATTTCCGGTGTTAAGATCGTTACTGTACTTTTGTTCTTATCTTTATCAATAACCGTACCACAAATACGACTGATCTCATAAAGACGAATGATTCCACCATCTTTAGATTTAAATTCGCTTGCAATTTTTGGCTGTTCATCCAGATACTCAAATGGAGTAATATTATAGGCTCCAAATTTCAAATCTTTCAACTCATGTTCATGACAATAAGTTCCAAGAGAATCCATATCCCATTTATCAATTGAGCCAAGAGCATACTTCTGTCTCACTTCTTCATAAAGTGCATTATTAAGTTGAGTAAGAATCTCCATTTGATTCTTTTTCATCCAAGCCCTGACTCTATCCATTGACTTCTGATAGATTGTTTCCCATTTAGTTTGCTTAATCAAAGCATAAGATTCAAACAAGCTAATATTCACAGTTTCAAGCAAATCTGGATCAAAATGGTCTGTGAAGAACTTTACTGCGGCATCATCAAGACGGTAACAATCACCTTCAACATTGCCCTTCAAATACTTATTGAAGTTATAGACTTTTGCTTCAAATACAAGATCATCTGGGATTAAATCTTTTTTCATCAGCATCATCATATTTTGAAGTGTGATTCTCTTTTTCTTATCTGCGATAAGATCAAGATACTTCATCATTACTTCTACTCTATTGCCGCGATAAAGATTATCAAAAGCACCAGATTTAATTAAAGACACCATTTGAGTTTTATTAACCTTAACTTTTGCCATAAAATCTTCCATTGAAGTGTAAGGTCTATTTGCAATAATTTCATAAACAAGCGCAGTTCCAATTCTATCAATACCTTTAAGTCCATAAATAATAGCATTTGCTTCGACATCAGGCTTAAAGATAAGATCAGATTTATTTATGTCTGGCGGCAAAACATTAATGCCGGCTTTCTTTGACTTACCGAGAGCAACACTAATCTTACCATAGTTAACAGACTTATTCTTTTTCTTCTTTGGAGTATCTTCACTTTCGTCATCTTCTTCTTCTCTATCGACATCGTCTGCATCAAGAAGATCTGCACCACCTGCATTTGTAATCAAACAAGCACAATTCCAATAAATATCATTATACTGCGTTGCAAGTACAAGTGTTTGAATGCCTACATAAGAATAAGCTAATGCGTGAGGCTTTGCAAAAGAATACCCCATTTGAGGTCCCATTGTAGTTTCCCACACATACTCTCCGAAGTTCTTTGTTTCACACGCATTGATAAACTTTTCATGTAACTCTGGAATCTTATCCATCTTTTTCTTAGCAACAATTTTTCTTGTTGCGTTAGCTTCAGACAAAGAAAAGTTTGCTACATGCTCGTCCATGCAAATCTCCATCATATCTTCCTGAGATGCAGGAACACCATAGTTAGGGAGATAATATGGTTCAAGAGTTTTAATTTGAGATTCAGTCAATCCTGCCGTTCTACATTCTTGATACCAAGCACTCATATCTTCCTTTAATCTACAATATCTATCAAGAGGTCTCTCCTTATCTTTTTCTCCCATCAATCTCATTAGAGCATTTGCAGACATCATCTCAGTAGGATTACGAGGCTTAACCTGTTTTGCTGTTGCAAGACCAACACCAGTACTGAACTGGAATACATCAAGAACTTTACCTTCGCCAAGTGCATCCCAAATTTCAGAATTGTTCAAATCAATAACATCAGGATTCAAATATTTATCATATGCTTCTCTTAAACTTAAATTCGGATCCATAAGACCATCTTTTTGTAACAGGTTAACTGCAATAGTGATCTTATCACAAATTTCTGTAACAAGGAAGTCATACTTAACATCGCCCAATGATTCTGCTTCATGAAGTGAATATTGCGTAGTTAAGTCTCCATTAGGACTTCTCATGATTGCTCCAGTTTCAAATGGGCTTTCATTATAAAGAATAACACCAGATGCGTGCTGTCCTCTTTTATTTACAAGACCATCAATAGACTCAATGATGTCAAGAAGCCCCGGATATTTATTCAGCTCATTTACAAGAGCTTGGATTGGCTTTCTTTCTTTCTCTTCATTGCCATAAACTGCATCATGAATTGACCACAAGAAACCACGCTCTTGAGGAATCAAAGAGCTAAAATATAGAGCCGTATCAGAATCAATTCCTTCAGGATATGCCTCAGAACGATAACCTCTACATGCCGCGGCAATAGCTGAACGAGTTCCTTCTGTACCATAAGTACAAACCTGAATAACATTCAGTTCTCCACGCTCCTGACGAATCGCTTTAAAGATTGAACTTCTCTTTGAAGGAGTAAGGTCAATATCAATATCAGGCAACTCTACACGCTCTTCATTAAGAAAACGCCAATATTTAAGTCCCCACTTCAGAGGATCAAGTTGAGTAATTCCAAGAAGATAATTACTTAAGAAACAAACTGCAGAACCACGCCCAGGTCCAACGATTGAACCATTATCCCAGAACAAGTCAATATAATGCTTAAAAGTATTAAAATATTCATAAAGGCAGTTGCCGAGCTTTTCACCAACAACTTTAATAACTCTAGCTTCTGTTTCAAGTCTCTTTAAATATTCAGAGTTAATCAAGTTCTTATCTTTTAATGAAATAAAGCATTCATTTACCCAATATCTTTCCTGCTCATTATCACTCATAAACAATTGGATAAGAGTCGGATAATCCCCTTTAAATGTCATTGGGATTTTAGGATATTGATGAACTGTGACTTTAGGAATGATTGGCTGCCTAAATAAATCGTAAGTCTCAATTTTGTCATAAATTTCCATTGAGTTACGGCACATTTCAAAAAACTCTTCCAAATCAAAAGTTCCTTGAAGATTGCCAAATGCTTCTTCATTATCCATCATATGAGAATAAGCATAAAACTCGTCAACTTCTCGCTCTGCTTCTTTTGAGTTAAGATATGCTTTATGAACCTGACGCTCTTTTGCAGTTAAATAGTGGGCATCAGAACCAATAACAAGTTTTCTTCCATATGCTCTCGCAATAGACTTAACACGCTCATTAAACTTTATCTGGTCCTTTGATGCCGCGGCGGCAATTTCAATATAAAAGTCATCACCAAACAAATCTATGTTCCAACGAATAAACTCGTCAATTTTCATTTTCCAATCATAGATCTCTGCTTCACTATTATTATGCTCAGCTTTGATCAACTCAAAAACAAAATGAGGAAGTTCTCCACCAATACAGGCTGTTGTTGCAATTAAAGTATTCGGATACTTTCTTACAATTTCTTCAAGCTCATTCTTTTGAGTCGGCACTCTCATAATACCACGAGAGTTAAAACCATTATACCATGCGATAGAACTAAGTTCTCTTAAGGCTCTATGTCCTTCAGTATTCTTCGCAATAAGAATGTAGTGCCAATATCTTTCAATATTGGTCCTATCATCAACCAAATAAATCTCATTGCCGCAAGCACATTTAAATTCTTTCGGAATCAAACCTTTTTCCTTTAATTCCTTTTCACACATCAGCCATTCGACATGACCGGCAACAGTCTCGTGGTCTGTCAATGCAATACCAGCCATTCCAAGTTTGTGTGCTGTTAAAATCATATCTTTTGGACGATTGATAGAATCAATCAATCTAAAATTTGAAAACATGCTATGGCTATGGTCATCAAATCTAGGTACACTATTAAGATCCATTATTTACCTCCATCAATGCCGCCGAGCTATTAAGCAGGGACATTCATTTAAGTCTTTTTTACCTCTTTATATATATATTATACCATATTTTATAAAAAAAGTCAAGGGTTTTAACGCCCCTGACTTTTCTTCTACTTATTTGATTTCTGGATTTCCTTATTGCGTCTTTCGATAGCATCCTTATTCTTTTCGATACGCTCAATCCACTCTTTCTTATTATCGGTTCTCATGCTCATTGAAATTCACCCCTAAATGGTTCTTTATCAAGGCTTAAAGTTCCAATTGTTGGAACGATGCCAGCTCCAGCAAGTAGCTGCTCTAAAACAGTATCTACATCATCAACAATTACATATGCGCTGAAGAATTTTCTGTCAATGACTTCCTGAACTGTATGCACAGCGACTGGCGGCAAGCCAAGCTCTCTGCAGCGATCCTTATAAATCTTAGGATTCCATGCGGTCAAAATTGGACAATGAAGTCTTGCAGCTTCTTTACAAGCCCAAGTAGTTTTTCCGAATCCACGCGGCATAATAATAAATTTCATTCAATCAACTCCGTTAAAAATTATTGCCATTTCTTTACTAAGGTTACAATAACCCATTCATCAATGATCTCACCCTTGGATTTCTTATCTTTCTTTACCATTTTATAAGAAACCAATTCATATCCCTCTCCTTCAGGATCACGCTTAGCCTAGTCAATTAACGCCTAGGCTTCAGCTTCATTATTGACTCTCCATTCCTCTGTCTTCTTGCATAGTTCTCCCATTATCTTCTCCCTCCCAATCTGGAACTTTTACATCTGTCAAAGTAGTAACATATTGCCATTCTCCATTATGAAGGCGGTATATATTTACTGATTCTATATCTTTTAATATAAATTCCATTATATCTCCTTAAAAGTCATAAATAGAAACAGGCTTAATCTCATACTGATCAACAATAATCTGTGGGGTAGTATTCCCTCTAAAGTGGTTTAAACTTGCCTTACCTGCAATATTTAATTTAATAGTATCCCCATCTGTATTATTAAATTCTTCAATAGCATCGGCGGCTTTAAAGAATAAATATGTCATTCGATTAAACTCAATCTTCATGGTATCACCTTTAGATCCCATAACTTTTACAGATGATTTTGGAATAGTTAAATCTTCTACAATAATGACTGGCTCTTTATTTCCTTGTCCCCAGTATTTACTCTTTTCTCCAATTGAGTAAACTAAATCATAGAGATCAGAATAGTTTGCCGGCACAACGAAATCTGCTTCATAGAAGTTTTCATTGAAGTTAATATCTTTTAATGCTTCGTTAGCATAATTTACCAGTCTATCAATATCATTCTTTTTGATACTAAAACCTGCAGCATTAGCATGACCTTCTACAAAATCTGTGTAACCACTGTAATTTAAGAAACCTTTGAAATCTTTTAACTCGCTTTCTTCACGACCGCGAATTGATCCTTTCAAATATCCGCCAGGAGTTGTTCGACCAAGCATTGTAGGCTTCTTATACTTTGCCGCGATACCCATAGCAATTAATCCTGTTAAGGTTGTTGGGACATCCAAGTCATCAGCATTTAGAATAAGAATTTTATTTTCATCGAGACAGTTATTCATAATTTGAATATCAAGTAACTCAATAGCCTTATCCTTTTCTCGATTCTAGCGAGAACGAGCATTAGTACAATTTCTTGCACTCTGCTCTGCGATAGTCTCCATAGTACCTGCGGCACCGCGTTTTGTTGATGCGATCTCATTTTTGCCATGAATAAAACTCTCAAACATGATTTCCTTTTCATGCTGAGATCCTACTCGGATAAGTGCATTGATAAGAGGAGTTACATAAAATGCTACTTTAAGCTAAGTTACATCTCCGTTAGTGTAATAGCTGTCAGTCCATGCATCTTCATAGATACCAAACATTGAGTAACATTGCTTTTTAACAACAGTCCTAAAAAATTCATTGTTGATATGAGAAAGACCATAATCACAAATAAATCTGTTTTCAGGAGTTTGCATCCACATCATATCACTAATTTCTCCGAGTGCTACTAAATCTAAGTATTTATCGCTTTCCTCGGCTCCGATCTTTTCATCGAGTGCTTGTAAAAATTTATAAACAATACCTACACCACTAGCCATTTTATTCGGATAATCTTGTGAAAGCTGATTATTTACAACTACAGCATCTTCACTATATTTCTCTGCATCATGGTGATCAAGTACAAGAATATCATAACCGATTTCCTTTAGAAGTTTATGATATTCATAATCATTACTGGAACTATCTGGTAGGACAATTAAGTCACAAATCTATCCGTCTTTTGTTAACTCCTCCATAACAGTTTCAAGACCATGTTCTTTACCTTCCGGAATATGATAACTAATTTTTACTTCCGGATAATCATGACAAACTACTTCCTGCATATAGTTAATAAATACGGCGGCAGAAGTAAATCCATCAACATCACAGTCCACATAGACTCTAATATGACTCTTATTATCAATATGCTTTATAAGCAATTCTATTGCTTCATTCATATGATCGAGTGAATAAGGATCACATAGATTGTCTTTTGTAGGCTTAAAATACCAAGAGGCCCCCTATTCGATATCTTCCGGAGTTAGGATTCCTCTATCTATGAGCAAATTCTTGGCATAATCGCTTCTAATGTCATAAGTTGTTTTTCTTATATATTTCATTAAAACCAGACTCCTTTTGAAATTAATTCTCTTGCTACCTCCGGTCCACAGTCAAAAGGAGACTGTTTCAACTTCAGCAGATGACTATAGTCGTAAGTATATCCCATGATACAATAATTACGGTATTTTTGACACAATGATTCAAGTTTTTTAACATAAGCCTCTTGTTCAGCCCATGTTTCGCCTTCTTTATCATACGCAATTAAAATACGCTCTGCACCACAAGATATTAGTAAATCAAGCTAATATTTATGGAATGTACTTCCACAAGTTGCGACGACGATATTATTTTCTTGTCCGAACATCGTTCCATATTGCATAGGACTTTTCTCGCCTTCTGCAACGATCGCCATCTTAAATTTCCTAATATTGTCTTTTACAAGATTTAATCCATATAAGTTATATTGGAGAGGATGATTGTAGGTCTTTCCTTCAATCACTACTGGCATATATTTTCCAAAAACTAAATCTTCTTCATTTAATGCCCTTCCTCTAATTCCAATAAGCCTATCGTTAATATCATAATGAGGAATGATAATTTTATTTTCAGAAATTGAATAAAGGATATTATATTTACGCATAATCTCTTCTGAAATGCCGTCATTTAGCCATTCAGGAGTAGGATTAAAAGTATAAACATTTAACACACCTTTATTTATTTCAGGCAATTCAATATTAGTTTCCTAATGAGATAAATTGTATATTGACTCATATCTTTGAGTAAAATCTGTCAGTCCAAAAGTTCGATGTTTCTTTCCGCCGCCAATCTTTAATACAATGTCTTTATAGAAATCATATGTAATGCCCAATAATTCATATCGTTTCTTGAACATTTCAATGACATTAAATGTAGAACAACAATCAGTATAACAATGGAAAGTTTTTGTTTTTGGATAATAGTATAATTTCATACTTGCTTCGGCGGCATCGGCATTATGACAAATAGTAGGAAAGATAATGGCATTATGTGTCTATTCATATCTATCTGCTCCAAGTGATGTCATAATCTCAATGATCTGTTCATCTGACAAACTTTTTGCAAGTTCAGTCAACTCACTCATTTAATCACTCCTTACAGAAAATCTGAAAACTTTTTGCCATGGACTCTCGCTCTTCTATCATCCATGTCATCAAATGCTTCTGACATATTTGTCATTAGTTCTTCTGGATCATCTGCCATTTCGCTCATATCAATCATTCCTGTATCGACTCCGTTATCTCCTTCATTCAAACTGTTGATAAAATCAATATCTTTATCAAATTCAAGATCTACAACTTGAGTAATAACCTTGAAGTTTTCAATCGGTTTCATTTCAGGAGTTGTTACGAACAAGTCTTCTGTTCTCAAACAACCGGAATCATAATAAGACCATATCCTAACACGATTCCATCTTCCGCCACGATTCTTAAACACATCTGTTACAAGAGTTGGGGCAAAAGAGAAATTCTTGATATAGCCTGCAAGTAAAGTCAATTCTTCTTGGGTTGGGCGGCTCATAATAGAACTGCAGTCAGACAAGTCATTGATTGCCTTAGATCCTCTAATGCATCTCTCATCTTTAAATCCACCCTTTGCAGCTTCTTCATTTGTCAAACTTAACTGTGTAGCTGACATAATAAAAACATTCAGCTCTTTAGCAAGATTCTTGAGAGTTGTCGTAAACAATCTTAAAGCAACATCTTCTCTAATTCCAATATCACGATACTCATTCAGCATTGCCGGACAAGAGAAAATATAGTCATAGAAGAAATGCGTTACATCAAACTCAATAGCATACTGACGAATAAGAGTTTTCATTATCTCGCCGCAAGGTTCAGGAACTTCAATCATTTCGAAATTCTCACGATATTGTTCCATGATTTCCATTGCCTTTTCGATACGAGGCATCTCTTCTTCGCCAAATAAACCATATTTAAACATATCTTCATTATAACCAGTAAGATATGCTAAAATCATTGGCTGGATTTCATCAATACTTTGCTCAGTCATAATATAAGCGACATGATAACAAGGTCCAGTTGAAACCCATTTATTACTTTTTGTATCAAACCTACAGGGATAAGCGAGATAACAGGCATCGCCAACCATTCGACGAGTTTTACCAACACCAGACGCTGCACAACGAAGATAAAATTTACCAAGTCTTAAACCTCGACAAATCGTATGATATCTTTCACCTTGTGGAGTTGCTCCGATATCTGGCTTCTCTTTATAAGAAGCAACCAAGTCTCTGATACCTTCTGCCGCATTACCCTTCTTAATTGAACCATTAAGAATATATTTCTATTCTAATCGACCTACTTCAATTCTAAGATGATTAACTAAGTCTTGAAGAGTCATATGCTCAAAGCGTTCATTGATTTCATTATAACGACTATCAATGATATTCTCACAATATAAATCGTTTGTATCTCTGCCGCTTTTCTGTAAGTCTTTGATAAAGTTTAGCTTTTTCAGCTTATTATAATAGTAATTGAAATTTTCAGGTTCGCCGGTCGCTTCACAGTCTTGCAAGAATCCTTCTGCATTCTCTTTTTCCAATAAAGCATTAGCTACCTCATTTGATTTGAGGTAGTTTAAAATATCAATCGAACGAATGACCCTTGCTCCATCACCACTATTATACAGATTATTTATCGCTGAAAAGATAAATCTATCTAATGTGTTTGGGAAGTCATTAACTTCAAACAAATATCTATCAACTTCACTGAGAAAAGAAGGATGATGCATTAGACCACCAAGAACCTAAATAATAGTATGGCGGTCAATTTTTATCATTCGTCATCACCTGTAATAGAGTTTAAATCAATTTGCTTACGCTTCTTCCTTCCGATATAATCACTCGGATTATATTTAATTTCTACTCTATCTTTCTCTAACTGTCTTTCAATAGCCTCTTCAATTTCTTTTTGTCTTTTATCCTGACTCTTATAATAAGCAGAAGCCTAATCATAAATATAAGGAATAATTCCGATTGTTTTATATTTTTCTGTGACCTTATTACCTTTTACTTCATACCACCATTTCAATGTAAGAAGTTGAGATCTATAACTCATTCCTTCTTTTTGATGCTTTTGCATTTGAGCTACATTCCAGTCGCTTACTGGCTTATCTCCATCAGGTCCAAATAAACGATAAATATAAAACCACAAAGCGTCACGATCATCATTTATTTTTTCTTTCAACTAAAGATTTTCTTCTGAAAGATGATTCTTAACGGTTGATGCAGAAATTCCAAGTTCTCTAGCTACTCGTGCCATATTTCGCCAAGCCGCAAAAAGTTCGTTAATCTTTTTGATCATTTCATCGTCAATTTTAACTCTTGCTTTTCTTACGACTTCAACCGGCGCGCCTTGATAAATATTTAAATACTTAGTAACAGATGTCGTACTAATGCCAAGTTCTTCTGCTACCTTCTTTTTGCTATTGTATTTTTCATACAATACTGGAATTTGTGCGATAATTTCATCACTGATTTTTTTCGCCATCTTATCACACCCTTCTTTTAATTTCTTATATTTATATTATACCATATTCTATATGAAAAGTCAAGCATTCGCATATAAAACGGCGGCAAATAATATGCCGCCGCTTACATCATAGCTTATCCAAGTAGTCTGCAGCCGCCGCAACCATACTACGCTCAATTGTGACAAGTTGAATTGTAGAAAAAATACGAGACAACTCTGGAGATTTGTGCAACTCAAGAAGTAATTGAAGTCCGTTACGATCCTTAAAAATTGCACTATCAGCCTGATGGATATCACCATCAAAGAAGATTCTAGTTCCTTCTCCACAACGACCGACAAGTAGCTTAATATGTTCTTCAGTTAGGTTTTCAGCTTCACTTACAATTACGATAGAATCAGTAAAGTTTCTACCTCTAATGTAAGCCATAGGAACAATTTCAAGCTTTTCCTCTTTAATCCATTCAAGTACAGTAATAATACCAACAATGTCGATAAGCGGTCCAATGAGAGGCTGAATTTTTTCAATCATATCTCCAGGCAATGCGCCAAGATCCATAGTATTTTGTGTATAAGAGTTATTTGGTACATATACAATCTTTTTAATCTTTTCTTTTTCAAGCTGGTTGATTGCATAGTGGTGAGTGCAATATGTCTTACCAGTTCCAAATGTTCCTCCGACATAAAGAATCTTATTGTCTTCATTTAAAATGGCATCAATTAAGCAAATCTATTCTGGATTACGCGGTTTGATTATACCAGAATTATCATCCGTCCAATTAGATTCAAGTGTTTTGAACTTAACTGGTTCAAATTTATCGCCATTAAATTTAAAAATACTAACCTTGCCAAGTGATGCATCATAGTCTGGCGGCGGAATAATTAAATATTCATTATAACTAAAAGCATGATCTTCACACTCGAAAGTGCCTGTTTCACAAAGTTCTGCAAGAATAGAGTTATAAACTTCTCTGCTCATATCAGAAATATTAAGATAATAAGCTCCAACATAATCGCTAATAAAAGAATATCCTTCAGTATTAACGCCAAGAACTTTTGCTCGAACTTTTAATGAAATATCATTAGTTACAAGTACACCATTGCGTTCTTTAGTTAGCTATATAAGTTGGTCATCGGCGCTTACTCCCTTTGGATCGTCAAGAGTAAATTCAATATTACTAATATTCATATTTTTAGCAATAGTGACTGCCGCCTTACGAGCCTTCTATCCAATTTCTGAATTTTGATTTTTCTTCAGATCATCAATTTCTCTTAATACACACATTGGAATAATCCAATATTCCTCTTCTCTAGTTACTACTTGAGGGTAATCAAGAAGAACATTTGTATCAAGGATTTTAACTTTCTTATCTTCCAAAAGTCTTCAACTCCTAATAAAAAAGAGGGGAAGCATAAAACTCCCCCTCTTTATAGATTTTAAAGAACGGCGGTTTTAATTTCATTTAGTGCCTGATGCAATTTTTCAACATCTTGCGGCAAAATCTCTGAAAACTTAGTAGGCTTACCAAAGACCTCTTCAAGAATCTTAGAAACCTCTTCCACCTTTCCGGCATCTGTTGCCTAAGTAAAGACAATCTTTGCCTGTTCAATTAATTCATCAAAATTAAGTTCAAGATAAGCATTATCAGCTTCAGTTGCCTGAGAGTTATGAGCTTCAGCTTCTTTATCACAAGCGGTCTGAATGGCTTCAGCAATATCATTATAACTAAATTTTACCTTTGGCTCAATATACTGAAAACGAGACTTTGCAAGGAATCTTTCGTCTCCTCTGAAGAATATGAAACGCTCCTTATTGCCTTCGTTATCAATAGGAATAAGACGAATATAACCAACAAGGTCAACCATCTTATTGATAATATCAAAAGGACGAGCAGGAAGAGCTGGAACAATTCGTGTATATTCCTTGCCAGCGTCATCCTTAAAGACTTTTTCTGTAGCATGGGAAATAAATACAATACCATAGCCAGATTTAGAAAGAGTATCGAGACCAGAGATTAGTTCTTGCTTTGCAATTTCATAACCCTAGCCCCAATTGAGTTCTCCAATACGAACTACATTATTATCAGCGCAGATCTTTCTTACGAGAAGTTCCCACATCATATCAGCAGTATCAATACAAATTGTCTCGAACTTTTCTTTAAGGGCTTCATTCTTAGAAAGCTGATTTACAACAGATTTCCAGTCTGACCAAGTTTTAATCTGCTGAACAAAAACATTGTCCAAAGCATTAGTACCTTGTTCAAATCCTAAAATCAATGATTTTGGAAACTATGAAGCCAATGTGGTTTTACCAATACCAGGGTCTCCATAAAGAAGGATGAACTTGCCTTTAAGACTACGGCTAATTCTCTGCGGTTCAAGTGCCATTAAATTTACAGCCATTTATATCCCTCCTAATATTTAGATAAAAGTCCAGTTGGGATTACCAACTGAACTTATTATCAGTCTTAGGAGTCTGAGTTCTACCCTGCGGTGCCTTTGTCTTGCTCTCCTCAATACGCTTCAAACGAGCCTGAAGACCTGCCATGATGTCGTCGGAATCATAAGCACGCTCTTCGCTAAGACCACACTCGGAACCACTTGTGATGATAAACTCACGGCAGCTAGTAGTCTTCTTACGAATAATAGGCTCACCAAAGCCCTGCTTCTCTTCCCAAGTCTCTACCTTATGAGACATATTGATTCTACCAGCGATCTTAACAGTATCGCCTTCATTCCAGTTTGCAGAAATGAACTGAACTGCGCTAGGAGAAGCTGCAATCATAGGAATGACATCTACCTTGCCCTGATAGCCAACAACAGCAACAGTAACTTCAAGTCTACCAGTTTCAATGCCTTCCTTATCTACTTCAGGCTTAGTCTTGAGAATAGTACCACTAATCTCAAATCTAGCTTCAGGAGTAAAATCTTCAAGAGAACCATTATAAACATTCAGGAAGTTAGAACGAATCTTGTAAGAACTTCTCTCCTGATTGCTTCTGGAGTCAAACCAGACATTTTCACTAAGCTGTGCGCCCTTAACAGTAATCTTAGAAGCCAACTGCGGCTGATCTTCTGGACAGGCGGCGAGAGAGGTAAGCTTTTCCTTGTAACCAACAACGATTGGATAAAGGTTGCTAACTGTACCATCTTTCTTCAGCTTCGTTGCATAAAGCTCAATAGGAATTTCGCATTCACTGAGCTATCCGTTGATTTCCTGATCCACTTTAATGGTAGCCTTACCAACAACGATATCCTTGCCGTCAGCAGTCTACTTCTCTTCAAGCTCTAGTTCTTTCAAAATACCGGTAACATCTACATTATTAATACTTGGTGTTTCATTAATATTAAGCATTCTTTAACCTCCAAACAATTACAACTATAAAGTAAATTAGGAAATCAACGGAGCGCTTAAACGCTCCGCTAATCCCTACCGACTATTAGTAATTATTACTCAGCGTCGGTGACTGCATCTGGATCGAAAGCTGCGCCAGCCTCGGTGAGGTAGAACACAGAAACTTCCTTGGTCTTGCCCTCTGCATCGGTGCGAGTCTCCTTCTCACGAACTGCATAGCCCTTGTTGCAAAGACCAGTGACAGAACCGGTGACAGAACCAGCCTTCTCAAAACCAAGCTCGGTCTGGACTTCCTTAGTTGTGAAACGAACGCCTACGCCAGCTGCCTTCAAGAACTCAAACACCTTACGAGAATTTTCAGTCATAGTACCTTTCTTAGCCATTAAAAATCACTCCTTAAATATAAGTAAATATAGTTTATTAAAATAGCGTAGTTGCTATTTTTTTACAATTTTATTATATCACACTGTGGATAAAAAGTCAAATCTCTGACTGCTTTTTATCAGGTGACATCAAATCTTTGACCATCTGTTCTGATAGGTCAATAGCTTTATTAAAAGAAATAATTAAGCCATGCATTCTAGCTGCACTATAGTGGAACGCTAGTGCGACATAATTAATTTCGGTGAGAGACAAATTAAAGTCGCCAGATAACAATTTTTGTCTAACTTTTTCATACTTTGAAGCATCTTTCCTCAATGTTTCAACAAATTCCTAAGCATCGTAATTACCAATTTTTTCAGTTGCGATACTCTCTTTGTTGTCTAGTAATGGATCGGTAAGATTATAAATCCTATCAGTTACCGCCTCAAGTGCGGCTAAAGCAGGATCCTTATTTTTTATAATAATTTCTCTTTTTTGTTCAAGAGTCATATTAATTCCTCCCTTTCTCATTTTCTATATTAAGTATATCATAGATTATGAAAAAAGTCAAACATTAGGCTTTTATCAAATCTACAATTTTTGATCCTTCAGGAAGTTTCATCGCTTTAACACCAGTTGCTTCACGAGACAATACTCTCAGTTCGCCAGTATTAAATTTCAGAGTTCCTTTGTTTGATATAACAATTATATCACAGTCTTCATTCAAAGTCAAGAATTTAACTATTTCATCGCCCTCTCGAACGCCAGAAATCCTCTTGCCTTTGATACCTCTATTGCAAACAGGGAAATCAGCAATATCGGCTTTCTTAATAAGACCATCACTGGATACTGTAACAAGATACTTACCAGTAATAATCTTGGAATCAATTACCTTATCGCCATCACTTAGCTTAATCGCTTTTACTCCGGCGGTTACTCTACCAATCGTGGTTATTGATTCTGTATCAATTATAACATAATTTCCAAAAGAAGTCAAGATTCCGACTCGCTCTTTATTCATAAAATGAACAGCGACAACTTCATCATCATCTTTAAGATTGATAGCCTTCAAAGACTTTCCACGCTTCTTCTCATATTCAGATGCACTTGTCTTTTTAATCATACCATTTTTAGTAATAAAGACAAAGTTTTCCACTTCACTCTTACGAGCAATAGTAGTAATAGTATTGATTCTTTCGCCATTTGTAAACTCAAAAAGCTGATTTACATTGATCTTACCACCGACAGGTAAATCAGATGTGGCAATAGAATACATATTACCCTTATTGGAAAATGCAAGAAGCGTACCAAGATTGTTGTCAGAAAGAGTTTGAGTTATAGCTTCTCTATCGCCAACTTTAACTTTTGATCCTTTACCGCCGCGGCGAACAGACATAAGAGTAGAAGACTCCTGTGTATAAATATTGCCGAGGTTGGTAAAGTGAATAAGAAGTTCCTTCTTTTCGATAGGTTCTGCATCTTCTTCTTCGCCGGCAAAGTCAAAATTAGTCAAACGAGTTCTACGCTCGTCGCCATATTTCTTTGCAATTTCACGAAGATCTTTCTCGATTTCTGCATAAAGTAACTTATTATCAGCAAGAATATCTTCATGCTCCTTCTTCTCAACGAGAAGTTTTGCTTTTTCATCGTCATAAGATGAACTCTCAAGATGAGTCAATTTGCTTAAAGTGAGTTTAAGAATAGCATCAGCTTGTTCTTCATCAAGAGGATACTTCTTCATCAGCTCAGATCTAGCTTGATCTTTATCATCAGAGAAACGAATTGTCTGAACTACATCATCAATATTTGCAATAGCAATAAGTAAACCATCTATAATGTGAATACGATGCGTAATCTTTTTAATGTAGAATTGATGAATTTTAGTTCTAATATCAATCTCATGGTCAAGGTGCGCCTGCAAAGCCTCTTTCCAAGAAAAGAGTTTAGGATAAGTACCATGATCAAGCATAATCATGTTAATAGGATAACAAGAATCCAAATCTGTCTTTTTGAACAGAGTTTTAATCATCTTGCTAGGATTAACACCTTTTTCAAGAACAATCTTTAGATTTGCGGTATTTTTAGACAAATCCTTAATTCCGTCTTTTGCAATACCAATAATCTCTCCGTTATTGATTCCATCAACAATCTGCTCAACAATAGTATGAGTATAAACTCCATATGGAACTTCTGTAAAATACAACGCATTTTCATCAGAATTAAACTCTACAGTTGCTCTCATACGAACAGAACTACCCAGCTTCTTGCCGTTCCATTTCATACCTTGCACAGCTTCACCACCGCCATATCGAAGAACTTCCTTAACAGCATCTGCATTAAGAATAGTTCCACCGATACAGAAATCCGGTGCGCAATAGATTTCATCAAAATCAATATCTGGATTCCACAATAATTTAATCATAGCTTCATTAACTTCTCTTAAATTAAACTGTGGAATAGAACTTGCCATAGCCGTAGCAATACCAGAAGTACCATTTACAATATTATAAAATCCTAAAGAAGGAACTACACTTGGGAATTGTTTTGTTCCAGAATAATTGTCAAACCAAATGTCTACGCAATCTTCGTCAATCCCGTCATAAAGCTGGCAACCAAGTTCACCTAGTCTCATATCAGTATAACGGGCGGCGGAAGGCTTACCAGTTTTAATATGACCAAACTGTCCCTTAAATCCCATAAGAGGATATCTCATGTTATAAGGACGAGCAAGTCTTGTTAAAAGATCATAACAGGCGGCGTCACCATGAACATAGAAATCTGCCATAGCTCCACCGACACATTCTTGAGACTTAACAAAAGGTTTCTTATAAGTATATTTACGAAGAAGCAATGAATACATACACATACGATGAGACGGCTTTAAACCGTCTCTCGCATCAATAACAGCACGATCTTGAATTGTCATGCCAGCATATGTACCAAAGCTATCTTCAACAACAGATAACATATCGAGTTCGTTCATTTTATCACTCCTTATAATAATATTATATCATATTTACTTTTAAAAGTCAAATGTTAAACATTATTATACTTACTAAAATCAATACGAGACATAACGAACTCTTTTCTTGGCTTAATATCAACACCCATAAGCTCGCAAAGTCTTTGAGCAGCTTCTTCTGAGTATATAATCTGCTCCATCTTTTGTCCGCCAGTTTTAGAGAACATTGTTGCCTTCAAGTCTGCTTCTTCAAGCTGACCAAGTCCTTTAATACGGTCCAAGTCGCCTTTGATCTTGCCCTTAGCTTTTGCGGCGGCAAGCTCTTCATCAGTATAATACCAGCTCAATGGCTGCATATTTTTATCATACGCAATATGAAGAGGACAGCGTAGCCAGTATACACGATTTTCTTGTAAAAATTGAGGACAAATTCTATAAAGGTTGGCGAGAATAAGAAGTGCAATATGATAGCCGTCATCATCAGCATCAACGCAGATAGCAATTTTTCCATAACGGAGTTTCTTTTTATCATAGTGACCAACATCAATTCCTAGAGCATAGATTAAAAGCTCAATTTCTTTATTGCTAAAATACTTTTCATCGTCATCTTCTTTTAATCCATTTAACATCTTACCACGAAGATACATTACTCCATAGTTCTTTGTATCTCGACCTGCGATAATTGCATTGCCTGCAGAGTCTCCCTCGCACACACAAAGAATAGAATCTTCACCCAAGTTCTCTGCATCAGCAAGTTTATCAAGAAAAGCTACCTTCTGCTTACGAAGTTCATTCATCTTCTTATTACGATTCAATGCGGCTTCTCTTGCTTTATTTGCAGCTTTTTCAGCATTTGCAAATTTCTTCATCATTTCAATGATAGGTCCAAAGTCAGGAGTATCAGAGAATTGAGTCAGTCCATCATCAAATGCCTGTGATGCAAGAGTACGAAGATTAGGGTTGTTAATCTTGCTCTTAGTCTGGTTTGCAAATGAAGGATTGACAACGCGGCAGTTAATCGCATATACTAATCCTTTACGAATAAGGTCTGGATCAAAGTTCTCTCCACTTAAAGATTTAATCTTTGTGGTGATCTTTGTTTTAGCTCCAGTGATAGGAGAGCCGCCTTCCGGACAATAAAGACCATTAACAAAAACATAGTCTTGAGTAGGATCTGCAGTCCACATGAAAGCAATTTCTACTTCATCAACTCCATCTGTTGCAGAAGCAAGAATCGGAGCAAGCATAAGCGGCTTTTCAACATGGTCTCGAATGAAGTCTGCGATACCATTTTCAGAGTAATATTCCTCTTTCTTACCTCCCTTTGTAGCAACAATAAAATGAATACCTCTGTTAAGGTAAGAAATATTCTTTATCTCACTACAAATTCTTTCATAAGAAAAGCCTTCTGTATCATTAACAAAAACTTCTTTATCAGGTTTAAAAACGATAAGAGTTCCAGTTTTCTTTTTATCGTCTACAACAATACCGCTATCTTTAAGATTAACTTCTCGATAATCTTTCAGGATACCTTTATCGAAGCAGGCTTCTGCAACTTTTCCATCTCTAATACTACGAACATTAAAATATTCTGAACTCATACATACAGCTGTACCGCCAATACCGTTAAGTCCAGAACTATTTTTATATGCGTTTTTATCAAACTTACCACCGGTATGACTCTCAGTATAAATTGCAACAAGGATGTTCTTCCCGTCTTTAATACCAAAAGGAACGCCGCGTCCATAGTCTCTTACTTCGATACGGTCAGTTTCCTCATCAAGAGTAATTTCAATTCTATCGCCATAACCAGCTAAAGCCTCATCAGTAGAGTTGTTTATAATCTCTTTAAGTGCCTGATAAATACCTTCAGTGTCATCTGAACCAAGATACATTTGAATACGAGTTCTCATAGCTTCTCTTGTTTCAAGATGCTGAATACTATCAATACTATAATCTTGAGCCATTTAATCACTCCTTTCTATTTATAATTTAATTATATCATAAAAAACGAAAAAAGTCAAGATATTTAGTCTTGACTTTCATTACTATTAAAAATTTTATCTAAAATATCTTCAATACAATATTTCATTCATCTCTATTTTCCTCAATCATTTTCATTGTTCTTTTCCAATCCATATCACTAAGAATATTGCCAATAAAAAATACTCCAAGAATAATTAATACATATTTCATTACTTCTGCTCCTTCAAATACTTGATTGCACTTTGTACTGCATTAGCTCCATCAGATGCAGCAGTTAGAGCTTGTCGTGTCATTTTTGTGCGACAATCTCCGGCGGCAAAGAAGCCTGGATTAAGCATACTAATACCAGTATCCAATGCGGTTATATAACCGTCTTTATTAACTACATCAGAAATATTAATATGAGCAGTATTTGGAATCATACCAATCGCGACAAAAACTCCGTCAACACTAATACATAGCAATCTTGCTTTACCATCATCTGGTACTTTACGGAACAATACTATTTTATGCTGCTCTTCGCCATCAGTAATAGAAAAGCGATTTGTTGCAATTTCATTAACGATAAAATCATAGGTAATGTGAATATTTTTAATTTTAGAAACTCTTTCAAAAGTTGCTGGTGCTGCAGTTACATTGCGGTCGCACATAATAATATGAACTTGCTTACAAATCTTTGATAGATATTCTGCTTGAGTAAAAGCCACATCACCGCCGCCAATAACAGCAACAGTTTTATCTTTATATAGTGCTCCGTCACAAAGTGCGCAATAATGAATCGGGATTCCTTCTTCGATTTCACAATTCAATTCTCTATGTCTTGCGCCAAGGGCATAAATGATTGCTTTCGCATAGTCTTCTGTACCATCAGTATATTCAACTGCGAATCCGCCTTCTACAAGTTCACTAACTACTCCTATCTCATGTTCTTCAACTTTAATTCCATTTGCTTCAAGTTGATCATGAAGTTTCATAGCTAAATCGAAGCCAGACATTGGTTCTACACAAGGAAAATTTTCTACAAGAATAGCATTACTAATCTATCCGAAGTCATATTCATCGCGTCCAACAAGTTTAAAATCAAGATTTGCGCGCTTAGCATAGAGGGCGGCAGTCATACCTGCCATACCATTACCGAGAATTATTAAGTCTTTCATCGTCTACCTCCTCGAATAAAGATAAGCCATCTTCAATGTTAATTGATTCTCCATTATAACCTATAATTGTGCCGTCACAATCTGAATCTTTGTCAATTAATCCCATTTCATTAAGAATCTTATCAAGTGATGATAAAGCTTCTTCAGAAAAATCAATATGCTTCACTGATTATCCCCCAAATCAATTTCATAGTCTGGTAAAACACGAATTCCCTTTAAATCTTTTTCAAGAGTGCTTTTTTGAAAAGGAAAACAACCGCAATGAGGTTCTATATTTGCTGATACCATAAATATTTCAGTAACTACATCATAAGAAAAATTACTGTCAAAAATTACTGCATTAGCCCTGCGGCCGCGAAAAGAAATCACTTCATCATTCATTAAATAAATGTCAATCTATTGATGGATACCTCTATATTTAATGGCTTTCTCAAATTTAATTTTATTAAAATTTAATTCATTTGCGTCAATTTCTTTTTCAAATATAGCCATAGATTCTTTATCCTTGCAGAAAATATTAACAGTAAAAGGCTTAGGATACCATTTAAATCTATCCATTAAGTCTTCAAATATCATATCATTTAAATATCTCATTATCTATTCTCCCAATAATTAGATTCTCTCTGTTGCATCCTGATCTCTTTATCAACGATTTGACTTAATCTATTACGCTGTTGGATATCATAAGCCTTATGTCCGCAACATGGACACTTAACATACCAGCTATCTCCTTCTCTTTGATCGCCACAATATGTATATTCGGTCTTATCTGCCTTACCAATCCAGCCGCAATTAAGGCATTCAAAATATTTATATTCTTTAGTAACTTCAAGATTACCCTCAACTATTGTTTTCATTATTGTCCTCCATTTTTTTTCGATGTAAATAATCTAATGTCATTCCCTTGGCAGTATCGCAATTATAATAATCTCGACAGGATTGACAAAATAGATTATATCCCTCATTCTGACACTTATAGCAATCGCCACATCCGGGCGCACCGCCATTAACTTCTGCAATTAAGCAAGTCTTACAAATACAGTGGTGACAAAATTTCTTAACATTGTCCTCATGCTCTTTTTGAATTTCAATTGCTCCCATTAATCCAATCCTCCAATCTCATTGCTTTTTGATTACAAGATGCTAAATTAACTCCAAGTAGTTCATCATAAACAGGTGAGCTATCTGGAATAAAACGCCCAAACTTAACTATAATATTATCTCTGCCATCAAAAAGCCATAATTTATAAAGTTTTCCTTTAATTTCTTCAGGATAATACCCAGTATAAATTACAATATCATCCTTGCTTTTCTGTCTGAATTTCTATATAAAATCAAACAAATATAAAAAGTCGTCAAAAGGTTCAAGTCCTCCTATAACAACTGCCTCTGTAATTGAATTATTTAAATATCTTTCAATTACTTCATCATACTCAACTTCGATAGTAGGTGCGGCGGCAAGAGAAGAGTTCTAACATACAGGTCTTCCACATTCTTTATCGCACTTAAAACTACAAGAAGGAAAGTTAATAAACATCGAAGGCTTCTTGTAATTTACGAAATCTTCATCAATTATTCCTTTTATTAGCATTAACTTCCTCCTAAATTTTCTCCATAGCAGCTCTTATATTTTCAGTTGAAACTGCATGAATTAATGGTATTTCACTATATTTATCAATAACTTTCTCTTCTTTAGAATCTCCTCCAAATTCATTAAACCAATCTTTCCACGCTTTTGTAATAGCTTCTTTACTATATATTCTTCCCATACGGTCAGGACCAGAACAATCCATTATGCTCATTCTAACAAGTGTCTTTTTCATTTCATCTTCTGAAACTTGGGGAGGATTAAATTCCGCAAAGGTATTTAACCATTCAGGTGGATGTTCTGGCACAATAGTGGTATTTCTCATGGCTTCTAATATATTTTCATCCTTAAAAAGTTCTTCAAAAAACTTTTTCAATTCTTCATAATCATTCGTACCCATATTCATGATCAACCTTCCTTACTATAGCTTCCATCCCGCATCTTTTAGCAATATCAATCATTCCTTTTGTACCGCGAGATTGTCCATCCCAAAAAGCAAAAAGTATTGCCTTATCAGAATCCTTAATAGCATAATCAGCCATTTCCTTATTCCTAATCATTCCTGCTGCCTTACCATAGGTATCCCATTGAGCATGGAAGACAGTCAATTTTAACCCATAAGATTTAGCTAACTATTCGCCTAAACTATCTGCACCTCTTGCTCCGCCAGAAATGATCTCAACATTTTCTTTAAGAATACCGCGGCTCATAAAACATGAAACCACGGTATCCTCAACTATGTCATAATCGTAAAAATTGCGCGAACCGGCAATAATTACTTTAATCATTAACATTCTCCCATCTTCTCATGGTATATTCCTTCCTTCTAGCCTTTGTCCAAGTCTTAATTGGAGTGTAGAAACCTACAACTCTAGTATACTCGGTTGCAACTGGCTTACCACAAACAGGGCAGGTCATACCATAGAAAGCATGATTATCTTCGCAAGCCTGAATTTTTGTATTAAATGCGAAATATGTAACACCCTGATCAGCGATATACTCAACCATCTTACGAGCAGTTTCATAATTGTTGAAAGGCGCATCAATATTCGCATGAAGAATAGAACCGCCATTGCAGAATCCATCAAACATAGCCTGAACTCTGACACGCTCTTGAAGAGTAGTTTTAATACCAAGCGGCATAAACTGATTACCATAAAGAGGAAGATCATAAATATCTGCTGTTGGATAGAAGAACTGGTCTTTCTTCATAAGTTTAGCGGCAGCGTTCTCGCCAGGGATCTGTTCGGTATTGATCTTATAATCAAACTTACCTTCTTCAAGGAAAGCATCTGCAACAGATCTCATTGTTTCAAAAATCTTCTTACCAAAATCTGCAGCCTCTTGAGTATAGAAAGTATTACCCAGCTTATCCTGATAAGTACAGCCAAATTTCTTCATTGTCTCATAAATGCCAATGAAGCCAATGGTATTATACAAATGCTCAAAATCAATAAGTCCATAGCTAAAATTAGGAAGAAGTCCTTTTTCAACATTACGCTCAATAATGTGACGAACAACATGAAGAGAACGAACAACACAAAGAGTTCTATTCTTAAGTTCTTCCAGATACTCTTCTTTACTATTTGTATCAAGAGCAAGTCTTGCAAGGTTAATTGTATTAACTTTAACAGAACCAACCTTCAAAGCAGTACCACCAATAGAGTTGAAATATCCAAGATCACGAATATCGCTCTTAAGGCGGCAACAATTAGACAAGCTAGAAACATTGTCATCAATGAATAGATTGGAGTCGCTCCATCTCATATTATGTTCAATAGCCCAACCTGCAAAATCTTCATCAAGGAACTTGCCATCTTTTCTGACAAGTGAAATTGTAGAAACAGGGAAGGTGAACATATTTTCTGAACGAATATCTGCCATAACTTCCATATATTTCTTCTGGAAGTCAATGATTCCCTCGATATCATCAATCATAAAAGAACCATCAGGGAACTCAGAGCCGCCAAATAGTGCTTCGAGATATTCTCTATCAAAAACAGAGGTATTAGTAAATGCAGACTGCTGCCCATCTCTTACGCATGGCTGATTGACAGCATAGATAAATCTCTGGATATTCTGGCGACCATAGACATCTTCATTACCGCTTGACTTAATTCCAAGATAGTTTTCATCGACATCCTTTTTCCAGAAATAATACATATAAGGAATAAGGTTAGGTAGACCGACTGCACCTGAAGTTCTGTTACTTGCAAAGTTAATAAACTCCTTTACAAAATCAACAAAAGTTGTCAAGTGCTTAGGCGGCTTAGCATTGAAAGAATCTTCAAGGAAATAAAGTCCTTTATTCGCCAAATCTGTTAAATCATATGCAAAACAATAAGATTTGAAAGTAGATGTATCTGCGTCGTGCATATAAATTTCGCCCATCCATTCACGACGGAGCCATTCATTTGCAGCTTTGAAGCCATATGCCTTCTACATTTCAAAATAAATCTTCTAAAAAGCCATAACTTTTCTGTGAGGTTTTGGCATTTCAGAAAGAAGGGTTACAATATCCTTGCGTCTTACATTACTATTTGAATCAATAGAACTATCTGCAACAACAGCTTCACCGATAAAATTATCCATAAATTCGCCATATGAAAGCTGTTCATCACCAGCACCATTTAATGTAGCAAGTTCTGTACCAAATTCATCTTGTAACTTGTTCCACTAAGTAGTGAAGTTTTTATTCCTTTTACCAATATTACTAACATTATACTGCATTTAATTCACCTCTGATTAATCCATTCTACGGCGGCACGAAAATCCATAATCTTTCCATTAACTTCGAGCATTGGCGCTTCATGCCAACCTTGTGATTTCATAAAACTTACATCATCACAAACACTGTAGTTAATGCCGGCTTTCGCAAGTTTCTTTTCCAGAACCTAGCATCGAGGACAGTGCGTAGAATAAAGAGTAATTGATTCCATTAGCTTCACTCCTTTCATCTTATTTTATAATTTTATTATACCACATTCTTTCTTAAAAGTCAAGTGATACATTTATTAAGTAAAAAATGAGCGATTCGCCTCAAATGAATTGATGAACTCATTTTGACCGAATCGCTCGAATAGTATTAAATTGTAGCGGTAAAAGAACCATGAATAGATACTTCTTGCTTTCCCTGAACAGCATATCTATCTGCGAGATTATTGCCGACAGTAGTAGCGTGTCCTTTTACTTTTTGAATTTTGACCATTGGCATTTCTTTTAATAGCGCGTAAATAGCCTTGATTGCAGTAAGATTTTCAATAGGCTCATGTTTTCTACCGCGAGTCCAGCCATTAGCTTCCCACTTTTTAACCCAGTCATTAAAAATGTTTACACAATAAGCTGAATCGGAAAAAACAGTTGCATTAGAAAAAGGAGTAAAATCTTCTCTTTTCTTTAACCAAAGAAGAGCCTGATAAATTCCATATAGCTCCATTGCATTATTAGTAGTTTCAGGTTCGCCGCCATAGAATCCACAAATACGACATCCACAATCATCGTAAACAATAGTGGACCATCCGCCGGCAACACGAACATATTCTCCATTGACCTTTTTCATTGTGGCGGCGCCATCAGTATAGATATTAAAGTTCATTCTTTACACTCCTCTTTCTTCAAAATGTTTACAACTATCATCTGGTTTAAAACAAGGAATACCACTTGTGATTATTCCATAACCTTCACCGCCAGTAGGATAAGCATTGAGATTTACCCAACCAGTTGAAATTTCTTGCTTCCCATAAAAATGAAAATAATCAGTTATATCTTGACGGACGGCGGCGGAACAACCTACATATTCGGAGTTCGCTGCTTTTCGAGCATACTTACAGTCTCTACATTCTTTCATTAGCCTTCTCTCCTTTCTAACTTTCTATTTATATCATATCATAAAAAATAAAAAAAGTCAAAAATTTAAGGGGTAGAAACTAATCTACCCCTTTTATTACTTAGTATCCCACTTCATCATTTCTTCATAGATTTCATGAACATAACTATTTCCGTTTAATAAGGTATAAACTTCATAAAGACTACATAAGTCTTTTTTAGTATTACCCGGAAGTATTTTTCTGTCTTTATATTTTTCATAGATATAGGTTATTTCATGTCTTAATGAAGCTCTTGTGGCTTCTTGATCTTTTTCAATATCTGATTTTAAGCCAACGAGTAAAGCTTTTACTTCTTCAACTTTATCAGTAACAATTTGTTCAGTATGCTCTTTATAGCTTTTCTTAAACCATTTCATTGGTAATTTAAAGATGATGCCAATAAGAGTACCAATGACGATTATCGCACTACAAACTGAACCAATTACGGTAATAACCTAAATGGCCTTATCCATCTTCTCACCTCCGTTTCAGCAAGTCATTGTGAAATTGCGTGATGACACGATACTCCATTTTTGTCAACAAGCTCTATAGAGTGAGATTGTCATAATCCCAATAAGGGACTCTAATAAGTGGTATACCTTTTGCTAAACAATAAGCATTTTTTCTTCTATCTCTTTCCTAAGCTTTTCTAAAGTCTATAATTGTTTTCTAATATCTTTTAACCCACTTAAAGTGCTGTTCTCCATCATACTCGATTAAAGCTACTAATTTACCTTTTGAATAAATAGCAAAGTCAAATCGTAATAAATGTCCGCCATAGTTTTTAAGGTCTGGAAAACTTACTTCTTTCTTATAAGTAATTCCGCCGCACTATAGAAGTTTAGCGATTTTATCCTCGCCTTTGCTCACAAGTCGTCTCTCCTTTTGGGCGGCTTCGGCATTGGAGGAGGAGGCGGTGGGAAGAATGGCTTAGGAGGTTTAGGTAGCGGTTCTCCTTTATAATAAGGGGAATAAGGAACTTCTCCATCAACAACATGATAAGTTGCAATATGATATAGCTGTCTACCATGTTCATCAATAGGAATACCATATGGATATTTTCTCTTTAATTTTGCAATAGATTCGTCAATGGTTTCTCGATTCCATTCATATAAGTCGCATTCCAGAGCCGCAGAGAAATGAGTCGTATTAATAACATCATGATGTCTAGGCTTCATCCATTCGGTTGGTGCCTTGGCATTAATAATAATTTCTCTCCATTCCATTAAATTAAGCTAAATGGTCTCTAAAGAATCTTTGTTAAGTTCATAAGGAACACGATAAAATGCTTCTTGGCACTTCTTTAGTTCGTAAAGAGAACTCTCTTTATCATAAACAAGCTAAATTAAAATAAAATATTTAGTATCCTTATAAACAACATTAACAAAGTTAATTCCATTGAACTTAGCCCCAAATAATTTTCCAACATTATCACTATTGTCGAAAATTACTTCGGCTGGAAAATAGTCTTTCTCATTCATTAATGGGAAACCATCAAATCCCGGAATCGTTACATAGCGCTCTGTCAATTCAAAAGCAAATGCAGGATCGCCAAGATCATTCTGAATAAGAGTTGCAGTTTTCAAATAATCTTTCTTATACTTGCACATTTCAAAATGTTTACAAGTAAAGCACCTTGGTTTGACCTGTGTATGAGCTGGCGGAGCAGGCGGCATATATGGAGCCAACATCGGAGGGTTCTTTACAGGATGTACCTTTTCTCCAGGCCAGCCCAACCCTGGAGTATCAACACCAGGTGGTGGTGGAGGAAGAAAGTCCCAACGAGGTTCCACTTGATAATCTCTCATCGCTTTCACCTCACAATAAAAAAATAAGAGGAATAGAAAACTATCCCTCTTAATTTAATGTATTTTATTGTATAGGTTTATCTAAGGTTTTAATTAGCAATTTGATCGTATAGACAATCCTCGGCTCTCTTGTCATCTCTCCAAGTCTTGATAATACCGTGGCGAAGACTGAAGCCACCATCAATATGCTCGGTCATCATTCCACTAAGCTCAGCGACCTTACCCTTCCACTTCTCAGGCTCAGTAACGATACCTTCTCGAAGAGCTTCTGTAATTCCCTGCATCCATGCGATTTTAACCGGAACGCCATCTTTTAAAACGGAGAAAGATACAGAACCTGCCCATCCATAGAAGTAATATTTTGTAACAGGTTCAACAGGAACTCCATTGATATAGTCCTTAAACTGACTTGTGGAGTACTTCTGACCAGTCTTTGTATTCTCCCAGTAAGGCCATGTCGCAAGCAGCTCAGGAGTCTTAGCTGAATGAACTCTTGTTGCGGGCGCATAATCGCCATCAAGAAAAGCGTCGATCGTTTCTTCGAGCTCTCTCTTCATTTTAAGAGTCATCCAAGCTGTGCGCTTGCCGGGAAGATATTTGCAATCCTTACGAGTGATAACGATTCCTTCTCCGCCGGCGGCAATAACAGAGCCGAAAAGATCCCAAAGTTCAGGACCTTCAAGATACTCTGCGATTGAAGTATGTTCATTCTTAAGAACATCAAGCAGCTCATAGTTAAGATACTTTTCAATTCTTTCCTCGAACTTAATATCAATCAGAGACTTTCCCTTATATGCAAGAACATCAAAAACATAAAAATGAAGCCATCCGTTAGTCTTCTGTCGTTCGATGCACTTGTCTTTCAGACAGCCAAGAACAGAAGTAACTTTACGGCTGCCCTCATTGTTCGGGAAGTAGATTTCTCCTACCAAAACAGTGCCATTTGGTACACAAGAAAGCTCTTCACAAATATGAGGAATCCATTCTGCCTTATCAGCAAATTCACCACTAACACCTGCATCACGACTTCTAAGATGAATTTGTCCATCCATGTCTTTAATAATCATGCTCCAGAAGCCATCCATTTTGCGGCTTCCAAGATAGTTATGAGATGTAGCAAGTTCTTTTGCTTTTGCGGTTCGATTACCTTTAAAACTTGAAGTAAAGCTATAATATTTCATAGCTTTCATATTCCAAAAATCATAGTTATCAATCAAAATCTCCATTGTTTTCCTCCTTTATTTTTCTAATTATATTATATCACAATTTTCCCATAAAGTAAAGTTTTCCGTTTTTCAAATTTTTGAGTTCCTTAATATCAATAAGAGGATTATCATCTACAATAAAAATAGGATTGGTTTTAGATTTTGTTAAAGCCCAACGATAAAATCTAAATTTATCAAATTTTCCAGACCATTGGAAATTTTTATTTGAATTGATATGTGCGATAATTATAGCGCGAGGCGGCACATCGACATAGGCATAGTCACCAACTCTAAAGTTAATATATGGATAGTTTGTTGTATTATACTGATTCATGTGATCTAATCTGGCTTCATGATAATAATCTCTCTTTCCAAGAGGAGCCATACCTTGAGAAAATCCTCCATGACCAAAACTACCATACCATTCCATTTCTCCAATTATATATGGTTGAATAAGATTATTTTTATTGGCATAATCAATATAATCTTTAAGAGTTCTTTTCGGACCTTTTTGCTGATGCAGAATTTTATAATCATGATAACATTCATCCCATCGTTCTTTAGATAGCTCTCGCACATCTTTGAACGCATAATTCCCAATAACAGAATGGTGCAGGGCAATAAGTGTAGGAGAAATATCATATCCCCAAAGTGTTTTACATTCTATTTTGTCAAGAATATTTGCTCCGCCAACCGTTAAATCAAAACATTCGGTATTGTCTAGGCCATCATGTTTTTTAATGTATTCATTAATTACTTCTGCGACGATCTTGCAATCATCTTGATTCGTTCCCATATAAAGCATTAGTTTTCTTCCTCTCCAATCCAAGTCTCAACAAATAACTTAGCCTCTTGATTGAGTTCGTCAAGTCCTCGACTATTATCTATCGTAATATCATATTGATAATTTCTTACATTATCATCTGCATGATTACCATAGGTAATTGATTCACCACGCTGTACTAAAATTGTAATAGCATTGTAGTCTTTAACAAATCGTGCTATTTCCTCTGGCTCGCGGCAATCAATAAAAACAGCATCAATTTGTCCGATAAAGTTAAAAGCTTCAAGTGTTTCTTTAATATTCTAATACGGAACATCCTTCCATCGAGTTAAAGCATCTTTCAAATCAGAAAGAAATCTTCTGTCGTTTAATGACTTGCCGCCGTCCCAGCCGAAATGTCTAGCCATTCCCTTTACATAATCAATAGTAGATACAATCCTTATATCGTATCCTTCCTATTCAGCAATAGTTTCAACCATTTTTTCAAAAGTGGTTTTTCCTGAACCGCCTGTTCCATTTACAATAAAAATCTTCATTCGCTATCCTCCATAAATTCCTCATAATTATAAGTATATAAGGGATGATAAATTGTATTTTCTCCAATTATAATATTGTAGTCATTTGGAGCATGATAACGGTGCATATAAGGATTTAAATTTGTTTTAGTCCATTCAGCGGCTTCTTCTGAATCTACTTGATAAAGGAAGATTGCAGGACTGTCTTCTTCAATATCTTTCTTAAGAATAAAGTCATAACACTTAAAATCTTTTTCAGTGCCTGAAAGTTTAAAAAGTATTACTTCTTTAGGGATATAACCTATTTCTACAAAATCTGTAGTATTTCCAAGAGGATACTGATAAAATTTATAAATAGGTTCTTCAGTATCTACTTGACGATAATGCTCTTTTTCTTTTTTACAATAAAAATTAAATAATTGATTGATTTGTGATGGAGTAAATCTTTCAACTGGATTTACTATTGATAAATGCTTAGATTCTTCAGGGATGGGAGTTACATTATAAATAGGATGAAATCCCCTAATATATATGCCTTTTTTCATTTTCTTTAATTTCTTTTTACCAATTGGAGTAGCATCGGAATAAACCTTCTTTTGGTCATTAGATTCAGGCATATATGAGAACATTTCTGGCTTTACTGTTGTTAATGGAGACAAACTTAAAATAAGTTTATATGCAAGATAATCATATGTCTCATTTTCAATTTCAAATATAATTGGATACTTCATTTTAATAAGGTGTCCATAATTTCTTAAAAAGTTATTGATAAAATTTAAGATAGCTACATCAGTATCTTTAATAGGATCTTCCATATGAGGACCGTCAAATCTATAACGATTTATAATCTCAAGATAGTTTCTGATAAGATTTGCTGTCATTAAAATCCCTCCATTTTCAAAATTTTCTATTTTTAGTATAACATAGAAAAGTCAGAAAGTCAATTTTTTGATAATGAATAAGGAGTGAAAATAATGAATTTTCAATATAAATTAAATAAGCATTTACTTGGTAGAAACGCGGCGTAGTTGGTTTTTGAAATCAACTCATTGCATAGCGGCGTGTCTATATATAGAAAAGATGCCACTACTTGTATTAACGCGAAGTCTCTGGTGGGAGTTCTTTCAGGTTATTACAAGATTGGAGACATTATTACAGTATATGTTGATAATGTTGAGGATTTGAGCAGAGTAAAGGAAATATTAAATGAATATGGAACTGAAGTGTGAGTTCTATTAGGAGGCGAAATAATGGATTATCGTATGTATTCTGGGGGAGCCCCAGCAGGCAAAAATGTAATTCCATTAATCAAGGAGTCTTTAAAAGCACAGGGAATTAAAGTAGATGGTCCCCTTAAAATGGTTGCATTTGAAGGCTCTAGTGGAACGAAATTTAAGCTCAATTAGCATGAAGAAGAGACCGCTATCCCTTCAACAGGAAGATTTGTAACCCCTTACGCAGGAGACCGTTTTATGCCAGTTTACAATCTCATCTTCACTGAAGCATTTAGCGGCGACATTTACTACATTATTTAAGAGGTGAGATTAAATGGAAGGATTCTTTAATCCGTTCGTCGGCGGAGCTGGCGGTGGCGGCGGCGGTGGAGTCGGACCACAAGGCCCCAAGGGCGATAAAGGTGATAAAGGTGATAAAGGTGATAAAGGTGATACTGGTAATGGTATTGCTTCTATCGTTCGTACAGGTAGCGAGGGCAATCTCGATTCCTATGTAATTAATTTTACTAACGGCAGTACATTTTCTTTCACCGTAACTAATGGTTTAGATGGAGCGACTGGTGCGACAGGACCAAAAGGTGACAAGGGTGATAAGGGAGACACTGGTGAACAAGGCCCTAAAGGAGATACCGGTGAACAAGGTATCCAAGGTATCTAGGGAGAACAGGGTGTCCCAGGTGTAAATGGAAGCAACGGTGCCGATGGTGTCGATGGTGTTTCAGTTACTGGAGCCTCTATTGATGCTCAAGGACACTTAATCTTAACTCTTAGTAGGGGCGCGGCAATTGATGCCGGTCTTGCAAAGGGTGAAGATGGTACTTCTATTACTATTTTAGGTAGCTTTAATGATTCTTCTAGTCTTCCTTCTTCAGGAAATACTAAAGGAGATTGCTACTTAATTGATGGAGACCTTTGGGTTTATACCAATAGTTCAAAAACTGGATCTGTTAATGGATTTGAAAATGTTGGTCGTATTCAAGGTCCTGCCGGTAGAGGTATTTCTGCAGTTGCAATTAGAGATGGAAATCTCTATGTTACTTTTACTGATGACTTAGCAAATCCAGTTTACATCGGTCCAGTAAAAGGAGAAAAAGGTGACACTGGTGAGACCGGTCCACAAGGTATTCAAGGTATTCAAGGTATTCAGGGTGAGCAAGGTCCTCAAGGAGAGTAGGGTATTCAGGGTATTAAGGGTGATACTGGTGTTGGTATTACTTCAATTACAAAAACTTCTACCTCTGGATTGACTGATACTTATACTATTACCTATAGTGACAATACATCAACTACCTTTACAGTAACTAATGGTGCCAAGGGTAATGCTGGTGAGCAGGGCGAAACAGGTAATGGAATTGTTTCTATCTTGAAAACGGGAACATCTGAACTCGTTGACACCTATACAATTACCTATACGAATGGTGGCACAGATACTTTTACAGTAACTAATGGAGCTAATGGAGCTAATGGAGCTAATGGCGCTGATGGTGCAAAAGGCGATAAAGGTGATAAGGGTGACAAGGGTGATACTGGTAATGGTATTGCTTCTATTACTAAAACTGGAACCTCTGGACTTGTTGATACTTATACTATTACTTATACAGATAATACTACAAAAACATTTACAGTTAAGAACGGTGTTTCTGTTACTGCTGCTTCTATTGTAAATGACGAACTTATCTTAACTCTTAGCGAAGGAAATCCAATTAATGTAGGAAAAGTAATTTTGAGAAGCACTCAAATTTCTTTTGTATTAAGTTCATCTAATTGGACTCGTCTTTAGGATGGATCTTATCAATATGTTTATAGCAATAATAATATTAAAGCAGACAGTTTTGTTGATGTCGGTCCAGCTCTTGGTATCACTTAGGACCAGCTCAATGCTTTGCTTGGTACTAAATTAACCGTTGCTAGCCTTGCTAATGGCAGCATAACTCTTGTTGCTTACGGCGAAGCTCCAAATATTGATATTCCTATGCTTCTTGTTATTGAAGGTAGTTATCAGGAAGTTACTCCTGTTATCACTGTTGATGATACTTTAAGCAAAGTTTCTACCAATCCAATTCAAAACTAGGCAGTAGCTAATAAGTTTGAAGAGCAAGACAATAAAATTGATTCTCTTATGGAGACAAAAAGCAACAATTTACTTACTTTCAATACTGTTACTGCAGGTTCAGGTTATACAGCAATAAAGCGTTCAGATGGTTCACTTGCTATTTCTGCAGACGGTACTTAGAGAGGTAGCACTGGAACTGTTACACTTACAAGTGACACAGTTTTGCCGCCTGGAGACTATGTATTCTCAGGTTGTAAAGGAGGCTCTTCTTCTACATACTATATGAATCTTCGTAAAAAGGGTGGCGCTGTTATTGCTGTTAGTTTTGACGATCCTACGCCTTTTACCTTGGCTGAATCTACTGAAGTTTCTTTGGAAGTTGTCGCTGTTGGTGGCGTGACTATGACAGATAGATTATTCTATCCGATGATTGTTAGCGCGCTAGTTGATAATCCAACCTTTGATCGAGAAGATGCTGCAAGCCATCCTATCGTAGTAGTAGGTCATGATAAAGTAGATGTTGTTTTTGGTCGTAAGGATTATTATTTAGTTTAGGTTACTGTATTGAGTAGAAATACTCCTGGCTAGGTCATTAAATTCGCTTATTATTGGGTAGAAAGAAACAGTGGAGTAGATCGTGCTACAGTAATTTTTGACACTACAAGTGGACCAGAAGGGGCTCCAACATTCAGCAAATATTATGATGAAAATGGCACTCCTTGCGTTAGAATTTCAGATACTTATAATAACAGAGATATTGTTGCAACTGTTATCGGATATTAAGGAGGGGAGTGAATGGGAGCAATTTTACACTTGCCGCAGGGCGGCGCTCAGATTGTTGTTGTTTCTGAAATCCCTGAAGTTCCTATTCCTGGCGAAGATGCAACAACTCAAGAAATTCTAACAACACTTGGAACTTATACTCATGTTGTTGCTCCAGACGGAACTTATAGAACAATCGAAGATATATGGGCAGATTATGAGAGTTGGGAGACAACTGCAGGTAACGGAGATATGGTACTAATTAATGATCAAAAGCATAATGGATTGAATTTCCAGCCTCAATCTAGTTAGCATCCATATACAGTCAGCTTTATGTATATCGACCGCGTTATGAATTTTGCTTCAAAAAGAGTCATTGGGCAAGCAAGAATTAGTGAAGGAAGCTGGGGTAATACTGTTGTTAAAATTCATATTATCCCTTATTCTATTACTTCAACTGTTGATAGTGATATAACTAAAGTTAAGAATTATCTTGATGGTGGAGCGGCAAACGGTATTGTTACTTTAAGTTTTAGACACAATGGCTATGGTCCTGCTAATGATGATGTTGGAATTATGCTTGGCGAGCTTGCTTCTGCAGGTCGTTATAAGATCGCGATTTCAATGGAATCTGACCAAACGAATGTTTGTCCTTCAATTTACGAATTAAATTTCCGTACTTATTAAAGTCTTGACTTTTCTCGCAAAGTATGGTATATTTATTATAATGGGGTGAAAGAAATGCAAAATATTAATGTCCCAGTAAGAAAAAAGAAGAAGAGCATTGAAGAATTTTCCAAGTTACTTCTTCGTATGATTGTAGGGCTTACTATGGTTATTACTTTCTTTTGTATTTTCTTTTGCTTTAAATTTGAAACAACCGAGCCTTTAACTTATCTCGTGCCGTCAGTTTTCACAGAGCTGGCGGCCGGGACTGGCTTTTATTATTGGAAAGCTAAGTCTGAAAATAAGATTAAGATTACACTCGGTGCTATTGATGATTTAAGGCAGAAAGAAGACTTAACAGAGAATGAAGTAAGAATTATGGAAGCTCTAATAAATAGTTTGGGGTGAGAGAATGAAGAAAAATATTCCTGCAACCCCACAATATTTGGACTTTCTTAAAGAAGCTGAAAGTATTGATGATTTAGGAATATGGCTAGGCGGCGCAACGGTCACTGGTACTTATGAGTTTAAAGTTGGTGAAGATGAACCTGTTCTTTTAACAGGTGAAGATACTACCAATTTTGTAGCTCCTGACCTTGCAGCGGCAGAAAACGAGAAATTTAAGTTTCTTCGTACTAGCGATCATAAATTTTTATGTTAGAAGGAGGAATGATAATGGCAGAACCAAGAGAATTTTATTTTCCTCTCCAAGATAAAGCTGCTGATATTGATAGAGTTCTCCATGATTTAGTTGGAATTACAGATGCCGAAAATAGCATTGGTATGTATGTAAAAGTTATTGAACAAGAAGGAAAACCTCATTTCTGGTTTGGAGAGGGCGGCGAGAAATAGAAACCTATTGAAGTTGATAGTAGAGAGGTTCCAGTTGGAGACGGATAGGAATGGGTTGAGCCATCTGAATGGTATGCATAGGTTGGATTAAGCGAATATCGTATTGAAGATCATCCCGGAGTTGGTTATGTCTTAAAAAATGTTAATTCAAAACCTTAGTGTAAAATATGGGGCGGTTTTAAATAGGATGGCGTAATACATTATTTTACTTAGGAAGAATATGAAGAGTATTTCTTGTCATATAGTAACGCTTAGTATAAATATGCTAATATTCGTCCTTTAACGGATGAATAGATAAATGCAATTAAATCTCTTGTTTAGAATCCAGATTTTTTTGATTAGTTTAATATTACTCATTACTGTGGACCTGCTAATTTTAATTTTACTACTGCATATAGTGTAAGTGGTGTGGAATATGTAAACTTTCTTGAAGAAGATGGAATATTGAAACTTTAGCTTACATCTTTAGCAGTAAATTCAAAATGGGATTCTTCAACTTAGACATATATTTATACTTTAGTTTCAACATTAGAAAGTTTTAATAGCCAAATTTTATTGGAATTTTCATCAGATAAAGATCTTGTACTTAATTTTGATTGTGAAACTAAAGTAACTGGTGGTGGTTCTCTTTTAGAGTATATAGATACTGTCACAACAGAGATAGAAATTCATAGAGAAGATTTTTATATTGATGAAACCAGATATTTTGGTTCTGAATTTACTTAGAATCCTTATTATGCTTCTTAGCTTGTCTTTGGTAATGATCCAAAAGGTAATTTAGGTTTTAATAATAGTTGCAATTTAACTTTAAGAGGAAAGGCAAAAATTATTGGAGATGACTCCTCTTGGGCTCATTTCGCTCATAATTCAAAGATTGAGCTATACGATAATTCTTCCATTATAGGTAAAGAAAATGGATTGTTGATTATTGGCGGAAATGCATCTGCGTTAATCGGCTAGAGAGGAATGAGTAGTAACTACAAAGGAAAACGCCATTTAATATCCAAACACTCTTCTGCTCCAAATCTTCTAATTGGAGAATATGCTTGGATTGATGCAGAAGGAACCGGATATCTAAGTATAAAAGACGATTGCGATTTATTTATGGAAGATCATGCATGGTTTGCAATGTCAGGAGAATCAAGGGTAAGTTTAGATGGCTATTCTAGACTTCATATGTCAGCCGGCTCACCATATGCTAAAAGAAATCCTTGCAGCAACCAGGTCGTAGCAGATGATCATAGATTCATTTTTTAGAGTCTTTTTGAACAAGCAGATAATGAACATATAAGAAGTGGAGATATAAGTTCTCCTACGATTTTCGAAGTAGGAAGCCAGTATGATCCTGTAATGAAGCATTATCGTTCTTAGGCAGATGTTCCATATATCTCATAGGCACATAAGTATGTTTCAGAATCTGAATATATGTCAACATTTAAGACAGATTTAGATAATAGTATTGTTTTCATAAGTGTCTTAAGGGATTATTGGTATAGTGATCTAGATCCATTAAATAATCAGTTACAGGCATTACTTCCTGATTATAGTATTAAAAGGTATTATTTATTTAGTGACTAGAATGCTCTTGATAGAGTGTTAAATTTCTTAGATGAAAACCCTTCATATAAAGAGTAGTTAACCGATTTTATTGAAAGATAGCATCCTTATTTTACTGAAGAAGAGTTTAATTTATTTGAGAGTTTTTCTTCAAGTCCTTATTTTAATTATTCTTCAGTAAAGTCTTTAAATCCGATAGCAGTAAAACAAGATCCTTCTTTTGTCAATACCATTAAGTAGCTTAATTCATTTCCATTCTTTGATATTGAATATAAAATGGAAGGATAGTATGTATATACAGCCTTGTATCTTTTTTCACAAGAGCCGGATAAAAGTGATTTTAACTATATTTTAGATAAAGATATGTTTGATCCTAAATTAGTTCGTTATAACTACGATCATAAAACTTCTTATTCTCGTTATAGCATGGACAATTATTTTGACAGTGAATAGTATTATTGTGTTGTTACTCCATATGATCCAACAGTTGCAAGTAGCGGTTGCTATATTCTTCCTTCTCTTGCAGAATAGACGAGAGGAAAACTTATATCTGATGGAGGCTCATTAAATGAAAGAAAAGTAGGTACGACTTTCTTATTTGGTGGTCCAGATACTACTGCGATAATTGAAGGCTATGGAAAAACAAATATTCGAATAGGTGGAGATCCTTAGTCTTTCATAGGTCTTGATATTACTTCTGGAGATAATTCTGTTACTAATTTTAAAATCGGTGCTAATGAATGGGGAGAAGTAAACTATTTCTTGACAGGTAATGATCTATTTATTGAATATAGCGATTAGGCTCATATTGAAGTTCATGACAACTCTAATTTTATTTTAAGTGGCAGAAAACCAAGTACCGAGAAAGCCCTTAATGACTAGAATCTTGTATTAGGACATCACGATGAATTGTGGACTGTTCCCAAAAAGAATAGAAGCAATACAAGTCCTACATTATAGCTATATCATGGTTCAAGTTTTTCCATGTATGGAGTACTTTTAAACACAAGTCTAATGACTATTGCTACAGAGATACTGGGATAGATTCAAGTAGATACTATTACACTAGTGAATTTACAAAATTCTCAAAAAGAAGAAAATTAGAAGTATGTCAAGGGCGCATAGTTCTTATTAAATTATATTGATTATGATAATGAGCCTCACAATCGTACTGAAGATGTAGTTATTATTGATCGAGATACTCTTTTCTCTATATTAGATTTATATATGCTATTTAATAAGAATGATCGTGGGAGCAAGCATCTTGAAACTATGGTTAGAGATGTTATTGAATTTACTGAAACTCCTTAGGATTATACTAATCCATCTGAATATCTACCTTCAGGAGCACAAACAGCAGTTTTTACAGTGACATAGGCAAGAAAATATAGTGATTATCAATATAATTGGATATTTTATTTCAAGGTTCAAAATTGTTTAAGTGGTATTAACGATACTTATAGAATGAACAAAGTTCCTTATAATCCTTTGTGTGAAATTGCTGATAATTCTGAATTTAGAATGTGGGGCAATACTAAGTTTATGATTAAAGATACTGGTATTACTCTTAAAGATAGCTCTGTAAATGATGATTATACCTTTACTGTTAATGAATTATAGTCTGCTATTAATGGCGGCGGAGCTTCTAGTGCAAGTCAAGTTAGTTATGATAATACAACATCTGGTTTAATCGCGACAGATGTACAAGGCGCAATTGATGAACTTGCAGCAGGAAGTGGAAGTGGTGGCACTTCTGTTTATAAAGAAGAAGTTCTTTGGGATTCAACCACTTCTACTGACACCTAGGGTCAATATACTTTATCTAAACCTTTTACAGATTTTGATGCAATTTGTTTCAAAGTTAATTGGAGTAATAGTAATGGTAATTATAGATTTGTAAAAATACTACCGGTTTCTATTTTTACAGAAGAAATTGGTACTCTTTCTCGAATTGCAGTAGCAACTGGAGATGTCCAATACCTATATGTTCAAGTGTCTAATGATAGTAAATTTGTTAGACAAGATACTGTTAATGGTATGTTAATGAGTAAAATTATTGGTATAAAATATGGTACTTCAGTCGCTTCTCTTAATGGCGTTGGTTTTTGAGGTGAGTTAAATGAATTATATTATTGATGGAACTTAGCTTACTGCAATAGCTGATGCAATTAGAGAAAAAACTGGGGAAGTTAATACTATGACTGTCGATGAGATGCCTGATGAAATTTCAGGCATCTCAGGCGGAATACCAGTACTCACTGAATCATAGTGGAATTCATTAACAACTGCATAGAAATAGTCTTATAATTTAGTTGCTATACGAGATAAAGATCAAGGTTTTGAACGCGGTATTCTTGTAAATGGTGCTGATTATGTTGAAAAATCTTGGGATTTTACAGTAGTTAAAACTGGTTCTATAAGTGGGACTGAGACATATGAGTTTGAAGAATCTGGAACATATCAATTATTTATGATAGCAATTAACAGTGAGGCTTCAACATTTAATTTGAATAATACAGCTAGTTTAAATAATAACGCTATTACTGGTGAAGATATGAAATACAATGCTTGGGATGGTAGTTAGACAGATAAAAGAAATTATCGTATAACTAAATTTGAATTCAATGCGAATGTAAACGATATTTTAAGTTTTGAAACCTCTAATGTATCAAGCTATACTAATACGATATATGCAATTATAAAATCTGATATTGCGTCAGTTGTTAAAACACTATCAACAGCAGACGATGTCACATCTGGAACATATGACGAACAGGCAATTGTTATGTATGGTACTTCTAATTCAAATGCTGGTGGAACAATAGCAATAGAAGCTTATTTACCTAATACTCTTATTACGACGCCTTCGCCTGGATAGAGTTATAAATCATCATATATTTTCTGGTTCGAAATTTAATTTATATATCATAAGGAGTTGAGAGAAATGGAGTATGATTTTAACAAATACGCTACCTTTGGTTCAGATGGCGGCGGAGAATTTTATGGTAAAAATTCTCCACAAAATATTGGCTATACTGATGGCATTCCCTATCCAGAGCCAAACTGGGAGCCTTTTGAAACTGCAACTTCTTCAGTTTCAACATTAAAAAAAAATGAAAAAATTTTAGGCATGACCTATGGTTACTTTGCCAATCGTGGAGAAATTACATCAGCTAGTGGACTTAAATCACAACAGGCGATGTTTAATCTTGGAATTAACTGGACTTGTTTAACGGTAGTAAATTATCAAGAAACATATCACTCAACTCGAATTTATGCAGATCATCTAAGAACTCCTTCTGACTATGATATAGAGCAATTCATTTCCAACGCTCATAACCGCAATATTAAAGTTTGTTTAAAACCGATGATTCATTCAGAAGATAATGTCTGGCGTGCTCATATTGGCTTTCCAGATTTAAACATGGATGATCTAAATGCGTATTGGTAGCCGTGGTTTGAGTCTTACAAAAACTTTATTCTTCGCTATGCCGAATTGGCTTAGCGTTGCGGCGTAGAAATGTTGTGTATTGGATGCGAAATGCTAGGTACAGAACATCGTCGATATGATTGGGAATACATCATTAAAGAAGTTCGTAGAGTCTATCATGGTGCAGTAGTCTATAATACAAATCATGACCATGAAGATGCACAAGAGTGGTTTGATTGTCTTGACTATATTGGAACATCTGCGTACTTTCCAGTTGGTAGACCAGATAGCTCATATGCAACTATGCTAAAAAATTGGCAAGAGGTCCGTTATCGTCTTGATGCGATTGCAGAAAGCCGCGGCAAGAGATTTATTTTTATGGAAGTAGGATGCCGCTCTGTTAAGGGAGCATCTCAACATCCTTGGGACTTCACTCAAGAATTGGAATATAGTGAATGTGAACAGGAAGATTTTTATCGCTCTTGTATGAATATATTCTATGATGATCCTTACTTTGCTGGCGTATTCTGGTGGGATTGGCCTACTAATCTTCCTAAGAAAAAAGATAAAGAATTTTATATTTATTAGAAACAAACAGAGCGTTATTTGACTGATTTCAATAAGACTAAATTGTTAAAGAAATAACGCCTCAAAATTACATTAATAGAGAGAAGACTAATAACCTTCTCTCTATTTCTTTTATGGAGGGATTTTAATGCTAAAATTAACAGATGAGCAAAAGAAGGAAATCGTAAAAGCAAGATTCTATGGCTTCCTTCCTTATTAGATTGCCAATGTTATGGATATTACTTCGCCAGATGTTCTTCAAATCGTAAAAGAGAACGAAGACTATACTGCAGAATTGGAGGGAAGAAACTATGTAGATGAAGGGAATTGATGTTAGTGTATGGAATGGCACTATTGATTGGGCAAAAGCAAAAACAGACATTGACTTTGCAATTCTTCGTGCAGGCTATGGAAGATTAGTTTCTCAAAAAGATGGGTAGTTTGAAAATAATTACAAGGGATGCAAAGAAAATAACATTCCATTTGGCGTCTATTGGTATAACTATGCAACAACAGTAGAAGATGCTAAAGAGGAAGCCGCAGCTTGTATTGAAGTTTTAAAGGGCAAGACTTTTGATATGCCGGTCTGGTATGACATTGAAGAAAATAATGTCTTTGATACTGGCAAGGAAAATGTTTCTAAGATTGCAAAGGTCTTTTGTGAAGTTCTTAAGGCTGCAGGTTATAAGGTCGGTATCTATTCTTCTCTTTGCACATTCAAAGCATATTTTACAGAAGAAGTTAAAAATAAATATGATATCTGGCTTGCTCATGTAGGAGCTGGTGGTCAGCCACTTACAAAAACTTCCTATGACGGTCACAAAGAAATGTGGCAGTATTCTTGGAAGGGTGTAATTAGTGGTATTAAAGGAGATGTTGATACAGATTACTGCTATAAGGATTACAGCTCCGCCGCAGTACCTGAACCAGTAAAACCTACTACACCAATCGTTAAGCCTGCGAACGGCGGCGAAAAGATCGATGTTATTTATAGTGCTTATATTGGAAGATGGCTAGGAACCATTACTAACTATAACGATGTTAATACTAATGGTTATGCAGGTATTCCAAAGAGAGGGATCTCCGGTCTCGCTGCTAAAGCAACAAAAGGTATTTTAAGATATAGAGTCCATACTGTAAATGGACAGTGGCTTGGTTGGATTACTAATTTTAACTAGGCAAATTGGGCAACTGGTGTTGCAGGTATTGCTGGTAGAAATATTGACGGTATCTAGGCTGAGCTTGTTGGTGTTCCCGGATATTAGGTTGAATATCGTGTTGGAACTTATAGAACTCCTGGTTATTTATCTTGGATTCGTGGATACGGCGCCGGCTCTATGGGATATGCGGGAATCTATGGATAGACTATTGACAGAATTCAAATGAGAATTGTCAAAATTTAATGAGGTGATTTAATGGAAACAATGTTGGGTATGAGTGCAGGTTCTGTTCTTGGTATTGCAGGAACTTTGGCAGCTATTAATACTATTATTGTAGAGGTATTGAAGAATATTCTTCCTAAAAAAGTTCCTACTAAAATTGTTGCCATGATCTCTGCTATGGTCGTTGTTCTTGGATACATTTTCCTTTTTGGAGTTATTACTCCTCAAAGCATTATTCTCGGTATCCTTGGCGGCTTTGTTGTAGCTTTTATTTCCATGTTCGGTTTTGATTCTCTTAAAGATATATTTAATAGATTCAAAATCAAGGAGGATGACGGTGGTGAGAAATAATGGCGGAAAACAGATCAACAGAACAGGAAAGGTTTGATGATTTTGTTACTAATCTTATTAAAACAACCGATGTTTCAGATTTTAATGGAGCCTTGCTTAAAGGATTGGAGAATTAGACACCTGATTTTTGGAGATATATGATTGATTATATGTATCATGAATATGAAGATTAGTATTTAGGTCATGCGCCCATTCAAGAAGATGACTTCCCCGGAACTCCATCATTTGTTGAATTTTTGAATCAGTATATTGATTTAGATAATGATACAAATAGAAAAACAAGTTGGTCTACAATTTGGCAACAAATTAAAACCAATGCAATTAAAGGGGATAATGAGGTATGGAATGAGTCATTAGCGAATATTATTAAAACTTTCGTTAATGCTTTTGATTCTAACGGAAGAATTTATATTAGAGGCAAAGAGGGCGAAGAAGGCAGCGTTTATATTTCTATTTATGATATAATGCATGCCAACGCTGGACATAAATTTTATGGTAGCGGCGATAAAAATGATTGGGTAATCCCCAACATTAATATTGATAATGAGGCTTATGGCGAAGTAAGAGGGAAAGATAAGATTACTTCTGTTTTAAATAATGATGAAGAACTTTAGTTCACTAGTCTTGCTAAATTTCACGATAGTACAGAAAGAATAAAAGCAGAACTTTATAATGCTGCTAAAAGTGCGCAAGAAGTATATGTTGTATTCCTAAGTAATTCTTGGGAGGAAGCAAGAAGCCATATTACTCCTGATTTATAGCATATTTTAGATTATTGGGAGATAAATGAAGAAGAGCTTAAGAGAATAATAGAAAATGATGGTATTAATGTGAGTCAATATTTGATAATTTATTCAGAGACTTACCCTGAAAAACCAGAATAGCTCAACGATTATCCAGATATAAAATATCCTCTTAAAGAAGCTTCATGGCTTCGTTTACTTATGCCTAAATATCTTCGTAAAGTTGAGGTTGAAGATTTAAACCGTAACTTTTGGGTACTAGGGCAAACAATGTCTGCTGTCTGTGCATTTCTTTTCGGACCAAATGCTCCTTTTGCAAAATTGTTTGAAGATATGGCGGCAGAAATAACACAGCTTTGGGAAAACATTCTTTATCTTTGGCTTGCTTTTGCTATGGCGACTTAGAAGCCTGAGATTACAGATGTCCATACTGAAATAGTTTATCTTCCTAATAGCGTTTATGAACCATATATTAAATTTGACAATTTTGATAAAGAAACTATTGTATTTGACGATAGTTTTTGGGAAGACGTTAAGACAAAATGTAACTATATAGTTACTTAGCATTCTGATTCTCATGTTGTTATTGTTCCTAAAATTAGATGGAAGAATTTTAAACATAATTATTATGAGGTAGAAGTATGGCCTGGTATTCTTTGGTATAATAGGAATACTAATCAATATACATATTCTAAATTTAGAACTTTAAAGAAAATATCTGACACCGCTTATGATGAAGATTTACGCCCATATTGCTTAGGTGCTGCATAGGCAAGTGCGAATATAGCTGTAAAAATATTAGCTGGATCTACTTTTGAGGATGCTTTTATTAAATATAGTGTTCCTGATTTAGACCATTTATTAATAGCATGGGGAATGTCAACAGATGATTATAAAAATCTTTTAGAAGAAGAGGGTGCGGGTGTCGGATAGTCTTTATTTAGGTTTTATTCATCTTATCCAGCAGGACTCCCAGCAGATTCAGGTAGAATAGGATTCCTTTTAAAGAAAGATCATAATGACGAATATATCTATCCTGCAACAGTAACTGTAGCTGAATAGTGGGCTAATGATCATGACGGTATTATTGTTGATGCCGCATCCTCAACATACTATTCTTTATGTTGGGCTATTAAAGAGGATGAATTTGATTATAGCTTGATTCCATCAGATTATGTTTTAGATCATCCAGGATATAAGAGTGAACCATATTATACTATAATTAGAACTCTTCCTTCTATAAAGTTCGGATATAATTCTACCTTAAAAAGATTGTATGTTGAGAGTCTTCGTATTAAAATTTAGGATGTAGGAACATTATTCTTTTACTATCAAGAATCTGGATCCATTATTGATGAATATGAACCAATGACCGGATATGACCAAAATGGAGCAATAATTGATTTCAAACATACGGTAAAGCCATATAGAGAAACAATTTAGAATCCTTCCGCTCCCAATCCTTAGCCGGCAGAAATTCCTTGTAATTTTCCTATCAAATCTATGATGGATGTGCATAGAGGCGCATATTATCAAGGAGAAATTCCTAGCTGGCTTATTGCTTGGGATGCTACTCCAGAGCCACCTCCAGAACCAGAGCCTGATCCAACTCTTTATTAGATAGATTTTAAAGAGATTCAATTAAATCCTTCTTCTTTAATTTTTAATTAGATAGGAAACATATATACAATAGTTGATTAGGCATATAAAAATATTACTTCTACTAATATTTTAGAAGAGTTTAGAGCCGCATATGGAAATAGAATGACTGGCAATGGTTACTATATGGATAATAGTGATTATAGTAGTAATATAAATAATAGCGATCATCCATTTAAACAAGATTTCCCTATAAAAGCAGATAATGATTTAGGTTTACAGCAATGGGAATCTCGTACTGGCGGATATGGAAGACAAGAAGCTGATTTACAAGATCATAATGATCATTCAGATTCTCCAGTTGGACAAAGTTTTTATACTTGGGAAGCATTTAATTTAATAAATGGTCTTGAACAAGTACCGAGATAGATTAATGGTTAGCAACAATTAATTTCCGGAGATGCTTATACGCTATATAACTATGCTGATGCAAATCCTCCTTAGAAAGATAATGGTGCATATTGTTTAATGATAGGAACTCATCAGGTTTAGTTATGGAGAAACATTTGGAGTCCAACTATAATACCTTTTGGAGGTTAGCATATTAGTTCAGAAATGGGTTCTGATTATGTTACCTATTATATGGATGGAGATACTCTTTCATCTATTAATTGGTAGTATGATTCAGAGGCGGCAGAAGATGCTAGAGCTAATTATCCTGCTCTTCAATATTATCCAAAACATGCTTTTTCAATTTCAAACTGTGCTTTACTACATAGATATGAAAATTAGGAATTGCAAATAAGTGCGAAAGACATACTTTATTCTTCATTCTTACATAAAATGTATGCCCCTTCTGGATGGTTAAGACGAAGCGGCGGTATGTATAAACATTTTAGTATGAATAAGACTTTCTATCTTATTAAAGCTAGTGATAATAATGTATTATTAGAAGATAACTGGATTTGTATGCATATTCGTACATCTTGGGGTAGATATGCTGTAAATTAGAATCCTGTAAATGTATATTCTACTAATAAATATACAGATCCTAGTGATAAAGATGATACCACAGGTTAGATTATCGCATCAATTTCAATGTACTTTTTCTTCCCTGATGGCAGATGTGTTTATGCTATTTTAGATAGATATGACTCTTATGGATTTGGAGAACATACTTATCCTACTTGGCAAAATGCTATTAGTGGCTTGGGACACGATGCAGAATATTATTTAAAGAATTGGAACTTAAGATTCTATGGAGACTTTGGAGCAAATAATAGAGAAGTATTCTTAAAGATATATAATAAAAATAATTTTACAAGTGGAAATCTTAAAGATGCAAACTATTCTTTATTTGGTTCAAATGGACATGATACTATACATGAATATGACGGTATTGAATATAAGTTTTCTCCTTATCCTGATAATGAAGTCTATGATCCAATTCTTTATCCAAACACTTTAGTTAAAAATGCTGAAGGTAATAAAGTATCTATTCTAAATGAGTCTTAATGAGGTGAGTAAATGAATAGGGTTTATTAGTAGATTTTACAAAATTTAATTAACTCTAACTTTTAGCTCCCTGAATAGAATAGCGATTTTTATGATTGGTTAGCACACATTGCAGAAGCCTTACCAAATGCTTCTGGAAAAATAGATTTGGATAGCAATCTCCCTTCTTATTAGGAGGGGGATGCTAATCCAGTTCCAGATTGGAAAACCTCCATATTTTATACCGATCCTGAAACGGGAGAGGAAGTAGCTAATCCATTATGGAATGAATCTGTAAAACAGCTATGGGATGCTATAAAAGAGTATAGTAAATAGCCTACTGGTGAAAATGGGTATGATGAAAGAACGATTGATATTTATCTTGAAGATAAAAAAGATACGGATACTCCAATATCTTCTATGAGTTTAGATGATATTCGTTATTCAGATGCCGGCACAAATTTTGTTTCATTACTGTCTAGTTATGATAAATATTTCGGACCTTGGGTTAAACCTTGGCGCAATGTAGATAATTAGATTTATAAGGAAGTAAGAAGTGTTGACTATATCTTAAAACAAATATTGAACTACACATATCTATAGTTCACAACTTATTCTTCAATTGATGCCAGCACTAGCCGCGGCAGGGGTATTATTCATGGATAGATGAGATTGCTAATGCCTAAAAATAGCCGCCATGTTATTGTCGAAGACCTGAATCGTAATTTTTGGGTGCTGGGCAATTCTATTGCTGGACTATGTGCATATTTATTTGGATCAGGATCTCCATTAAAAGATATTTATTCTCGTTTAACAAATGAGCTAATTCAATTATGGGAGAATGTTATTTCATTGTGGCTTATGGCGGCACTCTCTATGTTAAAACCATGTACTGATATCCATGTTGAATTATTCTTTGTTCCAAATAGTATGTCAGAACCATATAAGAAATATGACAATTTTGATTTATTTTAGAACATTCCTGCAACAAAAGAAGATATCATTAACAATACTGTAGCATATGCAAGAAAGTATCAAAACTCTAATTGCATCATGTTTCCAATGATTAGAAAAAATAACTATGAGAAAAATTATTTTGATTGGATTCTTATCCCCTTTGTTATCTTTATTATCAGAGAGGGAAATGGAGAAGAAAAAGTTATTGTTCAGGAGTTAAGAGACACTCAAAATTATTGGGTACAAGCTCATCCAGTTGACTATGCTCAAAAATTGTGGTGTGCTAGAGAGACTCCATTAGAATATTACTATTCTTATCCTCTTAGTGAGATTCCAATAAAAGAAGATATTTCTCAAATGGCTCATAAATTTTATTCTGGCTTTAGACCTCATTTATCTTTTACGGAAAAAGGATATGAGAAGGGTAGCTTATATTTAAAAGATCTTGAAATATCATTCACCGATGCAATAGGAGAAGCTTTTGCTAAAGATGATTTAACAACATTAAGTTTTAAAATCAATAAGCTGACTTCTGCTTTAGGTGAAGGGTATATAAATTAGACTATTAAAGAAGAAGTTAATTCAAGTTAGGATTCAACGGATGTATTGACAGCTAGACCGACAGGAGGATCTTTTACAGGTTATTATCTTGGAGATTTTCCTTCTGCTTGTGATATAAGTGTCTAGGGTAAACATTTCAAAGTTGTTTCTGAAAACAGTCTCGCAACTTAGGCTAAGCTAATTAAAATTGGACAGTATCTTCCAAAAGTATATAACACAAGAACGGGGATTTAGACAGCAGATATTTATTCTGACCCTTCTTATTTCCATCCTCAATATAATAGTAGCCATCAAGAAACTAGCTATGAATTAAATTATACTCCAAATGATAAGAGTAGGTATCCTGGTACTGGAATGCCTATTGATTCATGTGATTTCTATGTTTGTGATCCAAATTCATATTGCTTTAAGAGGAAAGTAGATTTAAATGAAAATCCTTCTGAAACTAATTCTGCTTGGACTAAATTAAAAGATATTGGAAATGAAGTTATTTCAGAATTTTTACACAATAAGAATACTGATAAAATAACATATCTTATGGCGGCAATTGGAGTAAGACCTTGGCGTAATGAAGATACTAAACCAAATGCTTGGTAGAAATAGGGGTATTGGACAAATACTATCTTAACGCATATGTATCGTTTTATTCCACATAAGTTAATTGACTTTTGGGATAAATATGGTAAGTCAAAGGATGTAGAAGTATATGAATTTAACATCAATGGTTAGAAATGTTATTTGGAATGCTTAGGCTTTGTTGGAAAAGATGAAACTGCTTTTGGCGGAACGGTTAACTTTAAGTAGGTAGTAACAACATGGAGATTGCCAGAGCTTCGTTCATATTATGATGATCACTATAATGACTTCCTTGAATTATAGGATGTTTACGATAAAGAAACTAAATATTACTTAGATATGGCAAAATATGACAGCACAGATCCTTTAAGGCAAAAATATGAAGAAGGTAAGCAAAGCGGCGATTGGACTTAGTTTGAAGATTTCTTGAGTGATAATTATCGTGATTATAAAGACGATTTCCTTCCAGCAATTAAAGTCGGTGAAGACATTACTACCTTAGCTGGATTATGGAATGTTTATGACGGCAATGTTAAAATGCTAGAATCATATCCACAACCTGCAGAACTGAATCATAAATATCATAATTAGCTTGTATATGATGATCAGGGAAGAACTTGTAGATATAGAGAAGTTGGTAGCTTGTATTTCAATTTTGTAAATAATTCAATAGTGTTACCAACTGAAACAACTCCAGTGACGATTAATAACTCACAATATTGGGCTTACTGTCGTGCATAGAATGAACAGAATCCAAAGAAAGTCAATGGAACTTATATTATGATAATAAACGATGACATAATTTAGCAATACACAATTCATTTTTAATTTTAAGGGAGAGGTCAAAACTTGACTTCTCCTTTATTTTATGATATAATATTCTTATAGAGAGGTGAGAAAATGGAATTTAATATTAGATAGCAAAACATTATTAAATCTGACGCGAAAAATATTTTGTGTATGGCTACTGCAGCGGCAGGAAAGACTCGTACTTTAATTGGACGAATTGAACATTTGCTTGATAATGGTGAGCCGCCTGGTCTTATTGTTGCTTTTACCTTCACAAATTAGGCGGCTGAAGAAATGAAGAAGCGTTTAGGCGATAAATGTAGAGGAATGTTTATCGGCACTATTCATTCTTATGGTAATAAGATTTGTAATATCGCAGGTATTGGTACTCAACTAGATATTGCTATGGAAAGATTTGATGAAATCTTAAAGAAAGCAAATCGAGTTCCTTTGAAATATTTCCCTGAAGTCGATTATTTATTTGTAGATGAGTTTCAGGATACTGACCATATTCAGTATCAATTCATTGAGCGTATTCCTGCAAAAAATAGATTCTATGTCGGTGATGAACGACAGTTTATCTATTCTTTCCGCGGTGCATCAGATGAATATATTAGACAGTTAGCAGAAGATGACAGCTTTAAGAAGTATTATCTTGTTGAAAACTATCGTAATCCGCCTAACTTCATTCGCTTTGCAGATGAATTTCTTAATTCAATGCCCAAGATTTCGCCGCCATCCATCCCTACAAAAACTAAAGAGGGATATCTTGATGAGGATTGCAGCTTTAATGACGCGGCAGAAGAAATGAGCTGGACAAATGATTGGACAGGTTGGGCAGTTCTTTGTCGTGCCAATAGTGAGGTAGAGGCTGCAGAGAGATATCTTAATGGTGAAAACACCAGTGGTATCAAAATTCCAAATGTTATTGTTAAGCGTGGAGATTTAGACCTCGAAGCAATGGGAGATTTACTTGGATAGAATAAGGTCAAAATTATGACAATTCATTCAGCTAAAGGTCTTGAATTCCCTCATGTAGTGGTTATTGGAGCAAAAACATTTAATCAAGAAGAGCGAAGAATCGCATATGTTGCTGCTACTAGAGCTATGGAGTCTCTTTACTGGTGTCGAACGATTCGAACCTATCGCGGCAAAGCAAGAGGGAAATCTCATTTAGCCGGAGATGTTTTCTCAAAAGATAAACCTATGATTGAATTTTGAGGTAAGATAATGGATATGTCTTTAGTTACAATTTATGAGAATGATGATCAAAAAATTGAAATGGTTAAGCCTGTTGCTGACTGGCTCTGGTTTAAACGAGCGACAAGGTATAAGTTGACTCCGGCTGAATGCGAAATGATTTCAAACGAAGCAGCTCATATAGCTCTTTCTTTTGCTCCTAATAAAAGAAAATTGACAAAACCGATTATTACGACTTTAGAGATTCCTGTTTTTTCAAAAGATGTGCCATTGCTTAATCTCAGTGAGCCTTACAATATTTTTGAAGAAGCTATTCTTTTAATTGGGGATGCTTTTGGATTTGCAACTAAACCTTTAACACAAGAGTGGCGACATGATTTGGCTGTATTAGTCACAACCTACTATGAACTATAGGGATTAGGTTCTTGTCTATGCTCATTCTTCTCTGAACCAATATGCAAAGTTGATGGATTCTTATGGTATTATAATGACGATAATGAAAGTAGAGGTCCGATTTGTTTACCTTTTATATTGAACGACGGAAAATTTAAGAAACTTTACGAGTAATTATTACTTTATAATGTAGCTCTCCGTTGAGTTATTATATTTTTACAGTAATCCTTTAGATGTCGGCAACGACAAAAGGAGGATTTAAATGAAAAGAAATAACTTACATGTAAGAGTAATGATTGCTGGATTTTTACTCATTTTAATTTCTGTGATCACCGTGTTCTGTTTGACTTTCTGTAACAGAACAAATGTTACACCTGAATTATCAAGTTCACTCTCAGAAGTTGAAGAGCTGACAACAGAAACAACTGTTACAACTACTGAAACTTCATCTTATACTTCAACGGAAACTACAACCTTGATGGAAGAATCTACAACTGCTACCCCAGTTGAAGAAACAACTATCACTGAAGTTACAACAGAAACAGTTCTGGAATAGGAATCTGAGACATTACAGACTTCTACTTCTGCATCGGCTGAACTGACAACAGAAATGACTTCAACATTACAAACTACAGCAGTAACCCCAACACCAGCTTTAAAAAGCGTTGAAGAAATTGCAAGAGAAGTGTGGCGAGGTTTGTGGGGCGTAGGAGAAGATAGAAAAGAACGCTTGGAAGCTGCAGGATATAACTACGATGAAGTACAAAAAGTAGTTTGTCAAGTCGGACATGAGTTCGAAACCAATCCAAATCCTGTAGAAGATACGCCTTGTGGACTACAAGTCTAGTTTGTAAAAACTTTTTCTCGTGGAACTTATTATGCATATGGCGGTCCTCGTAGAGGAGGCTCAGGCAGGTAGCTTATTGACTGCTCTTAGGGAGACGGCGGCATAAAAGGCTCTATTGCAAGTTGGTATTTATATAATAATTATGGATACAATTATAATGGCAAGCGCACAACGGTTTATCTTGAGGTAGAGGGCTATCCTCAAATGAATGGTCTCTATTATCTTGATGATAGTTGCGCACCAGGATACAATAATGTAATTGACTTTTTCTTTTTATACAATAGCAACTGTCCTTTCCAATATTAGGGCGTTGTAAAAGTTGATTGCTCTATTGTAAAATAACTATGTGAAAACATAGGATTACTGTAAAAATGTTTTTGAGGACGGCTTTATGTCGTCCTCTTTTTTAATATCTTGACTTTTCTCTTGGACTGTGCTATAATAGAAAAAAGAGGTGATAGATATGGGCAAAACTTTTATTATTGCTGATTTAGATTTATTCAATGCAGATTTAGCAACTGAAATGGGATATGATGACTTTGACTCTATGAATAGAGAAGTGATCAACTCATGGAACTCTGGCGTCAAACCTGAAGATGATGTTATCATTATGGGAAATGTCGGGAATGCGACTGTCGAGCAGCTTAAATCAGTTATTTCAAAACTTAATGGAACTTTGTGGCTAACTTCCAAAACTGCAAAAGAGCAATTTACAAAAGCTGAATGGAAAGAAATTGGTATTGATCATGTATGGAGCATTCCTCTTTTCAAGACTTATGATAATGGAGATGAGGTTTACTATCCTATTCTGCCAATTAAAGTAATGTCTGTTTATGAGCAGCGTTATAAGGTCCTTGTAGTTGATCACAATAATCCAATTGAAGGATTTACAAAAGGAATCATGCTAAATGCTAATGCGGCTAAGTGGCAATATTGCCCTTTGGATACAGATAATCTTATTGAACTCCACAAAAATATGCAAGAATTTGAATCAATGGAAGGCGGCGAAGAACATAGGTCAGATATCGAGGAGGAAACAAGTAATGGCTGATGATATTTATACTTTTACCCTTGGTAGCGAGGAAGATATAAAAGCGCTTCAAGCTAAATCTAAATAGTATGATTGTGATGCTCTTTATACTGTCGCGCCAAAACTTGAACCTTGCACAAGAGAAGAGTGGCAAACATTCATTAAAAATTATCCCAATAAATTGCAAGAAGATTATTATATGGATGCCTATTCTTACAATGATTTCACCATTGCTAAGATGTGGCCTGGCAGTATTGTTGCAATGGCTTTCCCAGGTTATGGCCCAAATGATCCAGATACCTTTAAGATTGCTAAAAATATGGATGAAGTTTTTGCTTCAATTAAGGAGGGTAAGAAAGAATGAAAGTAACACTTGTAGGATATACTCCAAGACCACTTTATGTTTGTGCCGAGGCGGCAGCAGTTTGTTATAATAGCGAGCCAGACCTTAAAATTGTAAAGGGATGTATTAAATCAGGACATTAGTCTGTTCTTGAACATTGTAGTTTTACCTTTAGAATAGAAGGAATTTCTCGCAGTTGCTCGCATCAAATTGTGCGTCACCGTATTGCATCCTACTCACAGTAGAGTCAGCGTTATGTTAAATATGATGACCTTGACTGGGTAATTCCTGATTATGGAATTGATGAAGAATAGGCTCGTCATGCTTGTGATATTATGCTTAATGTCTATAAAGACATGACAGATGAAACAGATCCCGGCTTCCAGAAGTCTACTATTGATGCAGCAAGATGCGTTCTTCCAAATGCAACTCCGACAATCATTTATGTTACGATGAATCTAAGAGCTTTAATGCATTTCTGTAATGAGCGTATGTGTGCAAGAGCATCAAAAGAAATTCGTAATGTTGCCATGAAAATGAAAGAATAGGTTATGGATGCACAACAGATTTCTTCTGAAGAAAAGAAGATTCTTGATACTGTTCTTGTTCCCAAGTGCATGGCTGGTCCTATTAAAGCTTGTCCTGAAAGAGATGGATGCGGAAGATATAAGCCACTTAAGGAATTTGTATGGCGTCCAAAAGCTAAGTGGGGAGCTTCAGATGTCGAGGGATCTCTATTGGTAAAGTGCAGTAATTGTGGGTTTGATACTGGAGCATTAAGTTTTAACTTCTGTCCATCTTGCGGTGCAGCTATGGTGGTAGATGAATAATGGAACTCTTTATTTTATTCATTGGCATGGTTCTCGGCGTTATCGGAGGACTCTGGGTTTACAAATTTATGTTAGAGGAACCGGAGCGCCGAGAAGATCAAAAGCTATTCACAAATTTTATGGAAGCAAGAAAGAAGGTTGTCAGTAATTTTAAGGATAATTATGACAAGTTAATTGTCGAAATAAGTGCAGAATATAAAGCAAAAAAAGAACTTTATGAAAAGCAAATAGAAGAATTAGATGTAAAGCTTCATCTTGCAGAGGCTGAACGCGATGGTAGGATTGCTGCTATTTAGGAGGAGACTCTTAAAATTGTTGATGCAGAATCATAGCGTAAGGCGGCTGGACTTGCTAATGTTCAAACTTATTATGATTAGCAAGAGCAACAGATTCGTGAAGACTTTGAACATTTTTAGGCGGGAATTGCTTGGGAGAAAAGAGAACTTCAAGATAAGATTAAATAGGAGCAGGCTAAGTACGATGAAATTGTTGAATCATTTAAGCGTCAAGAGCAAATCAAACAAGATAAAAACTTTTATCGTATTGTTCTATCAGAATCTTAGCTAGAAGATGTTAGAAAGCTCAAGAGTATCGCGGCGGAACTACATGATCCATCTATTTTATATAAGTTAATTTATAAGACATATTATGAACGCCCTTTTAATGAAATGGTGGGTCGAGTTGTCACTGGGCGTGGAGATACTGGAATATATAAAATCACAAATCTTGAAAATGGCAGGGTCTATATAGGTCAAACTCGCTAGGCTTTCAAAGAGCGTTGGCGTACTCATGTTAAGCGAGGACTTAGAGCAGAGCCAACTACTAATAATAAACTTTACGCCGCTATGTGGGAAGAGGGCGTAGAGAATTTTACTTTTGAAGTATTAGCGGAATGTAAGGCAACAGAGCTAAATGAAAAAGAAAAAGATTATATCTCTCTTTATCACGGGGATACTTGGGGATATAATTCTACTTCTGGAAATAATAATTGAGAAGAAATTTGACTTTTTATAAAAATAATGTTATAATATATATAGAAAATGAAAGAAGGGGATAAAATGATCGGTCTTATTGCTTTAGCAATACTCTTATATTTATACTATTCCGGTTTAGCAGATATAATCCTAACGATCTTTTTTGGAAAGGATGACAAGTAATGGCTCGCATCACAGAAGAAATGAAAGTTCAAATCAATGAATTGTATTATCGTCTAGGGGTGAAGGCGCAGGTTGCGCGTGAGCTAGGGATTAGCCCTGCGTCTGTCACTCGTTATCTTATCCCCAACTATGTTCCTGCCGCTGACCGCCAAGTTATTGAATGCAATGCGACGCCAACTATCCCTATTGATTTCATTAACGCACTTGCTGAAGGTGGTAACTTTGTTGAATTGACTAAGCTTACGGCGGCGGAGCAGATTGAAATGGAAGAGCTGAGAAAGGAGATCTATGTATGAGTGAAGCATTTGTTGTAAAAGAAAATCCCAATGGTAAATTTATCCTCTCTCTTTCTGAACAATTCCATCAAGACTTCCCTGATTTCGTATGTCATCAGTCCTACGGCATCCTCGCGGCTCGTTTGGTGAATATGACCTATCCTACTTTTCTTCGTTATTGCGCAACTCATGGTGGCGAATTAGTTGGCAAGCAAGGTTATCCTGCTACTTACTTTAAGTCAGAGTCTGACGCAAAGGCAATCGCTAAAGAAATAAATAAAGGCTATAAAGCCTTTCGTGCAAAACTCATCCCCTAATTTTATAGGGGGTGGGTATTTTTATATATATAGGGATTTTTCTCTGAAAAACCTAGAGAATCTTATAAAAAGATTTTCTCTGGAAAACCTAGAAAATCCTATAAAAGATTTTTTGTAGAGCGCCCCATTGCTTAATTTACATAGTAGTTAGAGAAGCAATTCTCTCTGATTGGACGGCTTAAACCAATCTTTATCTATATGCAAAAGGGGTGAAAATAATGCCTACTTATAAGAGATCTGGTCCAGATGGACTTGACTATGCGTTCCCTTCTAAGAGACCGCTTCCTCCTCCACCACCTCCACATCCACCTTGCCCAAAGCCAATTCCACCAGTACCTCCATGCCCTCCTCCTGATTGGAGTGTATATCCTTTCTATCCTCCTTATCAGGAATCAATCGAGCCTGTGGCATGTCCTCCTATTCCTGGAAGACACTTCCCACCTTGTCCTCCACCTCCTTTCTTCCCTCCTTATCCTATGCCAAAGCCTGAGAGAGTAGATGAGAGTTCTAAGAAGCTCGCAAAGCTTTCTAACAAGGCAAAGGTTCTCGTTCAGATGATTAAGGATTTCGAGCAGAAGAATAAGCCAGCTATCCTTACCATTGGTAACCATAGCTATCAGTTTGGTACTGATGACATTATTGACTTTAATGGCGAGCCTGCAAAGGGTATGTACTCTGCAATTATTTGTGGCGATCCAATTGAGTCTCTCGATCCAGAAGATTACACTACTGACGATACTAACACCAGAGTTTCTCTTAAGGATCCTCAAGATCTTCTTCAGTCTGAGCTTGCAAGAGTCCGTCAGGAAATTACTCTTGTCGCTGCAGCTCTTAATGAGGAAGTTCAGGAGCCTACTGCAGGTGGAGCAGCAGTTCCTGGCACTGATGAATAGCACTGATTTTTAATATAACTTCGGGGTTGCTTTTGCAGCCCCATTTTTTTAATTAAGAATTTGACTTTTTATTAAAATTATGGTATAATTATTTTATGAAAGGGGATGAAAGAGATGATAAATCCAAACACTTTACTTATGGAAAATACTCTAAAATCTTCCTTTGATGTCGTTGTTACATTAATCAATCGTTATGGAGAAGAGAAGGAGATGCACTTCAAGAAGAAGCGTAAGGACTTCTTGCGAGAAAACTATGCTGGTACTAAGCATGTCGTTCTCGTGGACAACTATCCACCAACGCCAATGGAAGATGGCGTATACTATATTAAGCGCAATGGAAAAACCGTCTGGATCCGAATGAGCGAGGCTGAGTTTGACGGATCTTGACGAAAAAAATGCAGCTCATTTGGGAGGAATAATAATGGCACTCGATCCGTATAAGTTATTTAATACCGGCTTTTACAAATCCGACCGCATTATGCCGGCGCATAAGTGTAATCTGTGTATTATAACAATGAGAGAAGTCCCTGACGGTAAGGGAGACAACCACTTCCAAAAGGTCAAGGAAGAGTGGGTAACAATCAATGGCAATGAGTTCAGGAAAGAGATGATGGAAGATCTTAAGAATAAGATCAAGAGAGAAATTGAATTGGTTTATGAAAAGCCTGATAAGTTTGTCTTTAATAGATTCTATCTTCTTGCAACAAGACATACTATGTGGGTTTGGACTCTTGAGCCAACAGAGGACTAAGGAGGAATAGCAATGAAAAAGTTTCCTATGGCAAAAGAAGCAGCTTCTTTAAGACCAGAAGATTTGGAAATGTGGGGCTTGGAACAAGATTTGAAGGAAATTAAGAAACAGATCTTTTGGGCGATCCTAGCTGGGAAAAACTATGTTACAAGAACTACTTTACGCAATATTACAAAATCCTTTTTGATTGAACAAGGCTATTATGTTGTTGAAGATCAGGACTTTTATGTTATTTATTGGGCATTCAAGCCTAGTAAACTGAAAGACAGAGATGTAAATAAAGATTTCAAAAAGTATGCAACTGGCGGCGTAGTGAACTTCAATTCTATTTGCACTAAAGATGAAGGATTTATGTGCAGTAATGATCGTATTGACTATAATTTGCCAGATGAAAATGTGATAAGAGAGCTTGCTGACAAGATTCAGAATAAAAAATTCGACAATCTAAAAATTTGACTTTTTGAAAAATTTTTGTTAAAATCACGCGCCCGCGCGCATATTATAATAGTATAAGGAGTTTAGTGATGAAGTCATTATTTAGATATCTAGGTTGGATGATAGTAACCACTAATTGTTTACTGGTTTTTTGGACTGGTGTTGTATATCTACTATGGGGAGATAATTTACTCCAAAGGGTAGAAGGTATTTGTGGTATTGTTAATACCGTTATAATTATGATAATAGCTTGTTTATATCAAGATCAGAAAGATGAAGTCCGAGATACAAAATATAAGCCAAAGCATATGGCAAGGAGAGGAAGGGAGTGAATTTTTTAGTTATTGATACAGAGACAACTTATTAGAGAAAGTTGATGACAGTCGGCGCAGTTGTGGCAAATGAATAGTTTGAAATTGTTGACTAGATTTATTTGATGTCATTCGGTGCTTATATGTAGGGCGGCTTATATAAGGATAGAGTTTATAAAACAAGCCTTTGTCCAAATAAAATGCACACATCGGAGATGCTTGAAACTATTAGAAAGTTTTATGATAAGCACGAATGTGAAATGGTCTTCGCCTATAATGCTCCTTTTGATAAGAAATTGATCACTTCTTTGCCGCCAGATTAGTGGTATGACATCATGAAGATAGCTGCGTACCGACAGCATAATCCGCATCTTCCGGACAGCGAAGAGTATTGCGGCACAGGTAGACTAAAGAAGGATTATAATGCTGAGAGACTTTATAAGTTGCTATCAGGAAATAGTAGCTATAAAGAACTTCACAATGCCTTCTAGGATGCGTGTGATGAATTAGCTATTATGAAAATGATGAAAATTCCATTAGATGTTTATAAAGAGAATGCGAGGGTTGAATGATGCCGTTTTTCTATAATGTCCATCCACCTAACTTATTCTGTGCAATATTGCTATTAGTAGTTGTATTAGTTTATTTAGGCGTGGCAATATGGATGGTATTGGACTTCACAAAAGAATCAAGAGCAGAAAAGAAAAGGAAGAAAAGGGAGAAGAAATAATGGAATGGGTAAGATATGATGATGTTATGGATCTGCTGCAAGAAGCACGAGAAGAAGGTCCTTGTGACATAAGATCACTTATTTGGAGACTGGACAATTTGGATTCAATTACTACTGATGAAGATGAAATGCCTCATGAAATAAAAGCAATCAATTTTAATTCAAGAGGGGGATTAGAGTAATGTTTATCGAAATTGGCGCAGGCTTCTATAATACTGAAGATATTCGATGGATACAAAAGTGGGGCGGCGAATCAATTACCATTGCATTCAAAGGCGAAAATGATGCGAATGCTATGGATATTGAATTTGAAAGCGAAGAAGAGCGCGATAAAGAGTGGGAGAAAATCAGTTCTCAATTAGTTTATGCGCTAATTATTCAAGCGCCGTCTTAGCGTAAAAATCCATTCTATGCGGATTGGGATAATAATGGTGCTACACCGGTATAACTTTATGTTATACCGGATTTTTCTTTATAAAAACTTGACAAAAAATTCAATCTATGATATAATATATATGTAAGAAATTAAAAAGGAGGCATAAGAATGAGCGTTGTGTTGTCAGATGAACAAATGAGTTTTATCGGCAAAGCACTTAGCGGCAAGAACATTCTTGTTGATGCCTGTATTGGTAGTGGAAAGACTACTACTATTCAAGCTTTGTGCAATGCAATGAAAAAGAAGAGTATTCTTTATCTCACTTACAACAGACTTCTTAAACTGGATGCTAAGGATAAGATTAAGAATACGAATGTAACGGTACAAAATTATCACGGGTTTGCTTACTCCCAGCTCGTGGCACAGAAGATTCGTTGTGGAGTTGGAGAGCTTATCCGTACTTACAACCGTGTTAAGCCACCTTGCCGCAAGAAGTATGATGTTTTGATCCTTGACGAGTATCAGGATATCGACGAGGATATCTCCAAGATGCTCTACACACTCAAGGAAAAGTTCCCTAATATGCAGCTTATTGCTGTTGGCGATATGGCACAGAAGATTTATGACTACACCGCTCTTGATGTCGAAGCATTCATCAATGATTTTCTTGGCAACTTTGAGAGAATGACTTTTACTCGTTGCTTCCGCCTTAGTGATGTGTATGCCGCGGCAATCGGACACGCTTGGGGCAAGCCGATTATCGGAGTCAATACTGACTGTGAAGTTGAGGTTCATGATGAAGAGTATATCTACAATTTCTTGAAAGATCACGAGCCTAGAGAGATTCTTTGCTTGGGCGCGCGTACTGGTAAAATGGTTGATATGCTCAATCGTCTTGAATCAGATTTCCCTCAGAAGTTTAACAAGTACACGGTTTATGCATCTATCTCTGATACCGATAAGGGAAGAGTTGATCCTAACAGCTCTGTTGGTATCTTTACTACTTTTGATTCTTCAAAAGGATTGGAGAGAGACATTTGTGTAATCTTTGACTATGACTCTGCTTATTGGAGCACTCGTAGCACTAAGCCGAACACTCGTTATGAGATTCTGCGTAACATCTTTCTTGTGGCGGCAAGTCGCGGTAAGAGAAAAATTATCTTCTGCGGCAATGAATCAAGTGTTCTTTCTTTTGCAGAAGTTGCTACGCCTTTTAATGAGGGACATGACTTCACCAAGCCTTTCAATATCTCCACTATGTTCGACTACAAATATCGTGAAGATATTGAAGCTACCTTTGAGAATCTTGAAATCAAAGAGATTGAGCTTCCTCTTTCTGACGAGATCAAGGTTAAGCCTGTTGATGGACTGATCGACATGGGACCTTGCATCGGCTTGTTTACAGAAGCCTGCTACTTCACCAAGTACAGTATTGATGATACTATTAGCTTCCAGTGGCAGATTGATAGAAAGATGAAGTATGATGATGATGTCGAGCAGCTTTCTTCTGAAGATCTCATGGGTAAGATTCGTTATTCTACTTATCTTTCTACTAAGCAGCGTCGTTACTTCACGCAAAGCCGCAAGATCTTTGTCAATGAAGAAGAAGAAGCTAGCATTAAAGAGCGTTTGAGTTCTGTTCTGCCGGCGAGCTGTGAAACGCAGCGTTACTGTCATCTCGATTCTTCCTACGAAGATGATGAGGGGCAGACTCAAACTCTGTCTATCGTTGGTCTTACGGATGAAATCTATGAGGGTATTGTTTATGAGTTGAAGTTTGTTTCTGAACTTTCCCATGAACATTTCCTTCAGCTTGCAGCTTATATGGCGGCATTGAATGTTCCTGTTGGTAGAATTTGGAATATTCGTTTTAACAAGATGTATGAAGTCAGAATCAAAGACAGAGATAAATTCCTCGATGATGTTGTAACTACCATTACAAAAGGCTATGTCCAACATTTTATTCCAAGTGATAAAAAGCGAGATGTAGCCACCGCAAGTTTTGCTAATAGTCATAGATATGAGGTGTAAGGTATGCATGTAATCTGCATGAATGAAAAATGTTTAGATGAGGGCGCCTGCGATTACTGTGATGCAAGGTGCCCTAACTATACTGATGAAGAAAGTCTTCTCAGAGTTATAAATGCCCAACCCAATAAAGATTTAATTGTCGCGGCGGCGCATAAAGTAGCTATGCTGAAGATATTGCAAGAAGGAGACCAAGAAAAGTAATGAGACCTCTATATTATCAAGGAAAAGAAATTCGTGATGAAGGCGATTATTTCGCAATGAAAGAGTGCCTTCGTAAAGAAAAATAGAGCGTGGCTGATTTTATATACCATTGCGAAGAGTGGGCATTGAAATGCATTGGAGATTTTGGAGACCATGACTATCTTTGTGACAGAGAACTTAAAGAAATGCAAGCTCTTTGTATAAATATCTTTGTTTGGGGCTTTTATGATGGTGACTATATTGTTCAGCCATATTTGACATTTGATTGTCATGGACATGAAATTAAGCCGCGTGACGGAGAAAAGTTTTATATTACCTGTTATGAAAAGGGAGAGAGGAAATATATAACAAATGACGGTGAAAAACCGTTTTATCAGTCAAGCGGGCATTTTATCTATAAGATTAACAATAAGTTTTATAGGATTCCTTTTTTAGTGAAGTGGGATACTGGTAAAGATAGTGGTAATCCTTTTTTCTTCAGACCAAATTTTGATGAAATAACTAGAGTATATCCAGTTTCTAAAACAGTAGTCACTTGGCAAGAAGAACCAGAAGATGAAGAAAAGAAAGACAATACTACTGTTTACGAAATATCATGGTAAAAATTTGACTTTTTATAAAAAATATGATATACTTATTATAGAAAGTTAAGGAAAGGAAAGTGATGCGAAAATGGATCAGAAAAAGTATGTTGACATCGAGCGTCTGAAGGACAAGTATGCAATGGCTTTTAAGGCTGGAGAGCACATCACTGTATCTGAAAAGATTGACGGTGCAAATGCATCTATCCGCTATGATGCGGAGACAGGTTCTCTTGCAGCTTTTTCTCGTCGTCAGCGACTGACCGAGGATAACAACCTGCAGGGATTCTATGCTTATGTTCTGACTCTTGATCCGGTAAAGTGGGCAGATGTAACTTCTAACGGTCGTTTCATCGTTTTCGGCGAATGGCTTGTAAAGCACACTATCAAGTATCCGGATGACCTCATGCGTAAGTTCTATGTATTTGATGTTTGGGATACTGAGGCTGAGCAGTATGTTCCTTGGTTCCTGACCTATCAGATCGCACAGGCACTCGGACTGAAGACTGTACCGATTTTCTATGATGGTGAGTTTACTTCTTGGGAAGACCTGTACGCACTTGTCGGTCGTACCGAGATGCAGGCTGAGCCTACTGGCGAAGGTATCGTTATCAAGTCTCAGGATCGTCTTGATAACAAGTTCTCTGGTACTCCTGCATATGTAAAGATCGTTGCTAAGGAGTTCTCTGAGGTTCATCAGAGCAAGCCGCAGAAGGAGATTGATCCTGCTAAGATTGCTGCAAAGCAGGCGGCAGAAGCACAGGTCGAGACTATTGTCACTCAGCGTCGTGTTGAGAAGACTATTCAGAAGTTTGTTGAGGACAATCTTATTCCTGAAGATTGGGACGAGAAGAGCCTTGGTGCGATCGCTAAGATCCTTCCTCGTGCAGTTTATGATGACTGTGTAAAGGAAGAGCCTGAGACTGTTGCTCAGATTGAGAATTTCGGTAAGCTGTGCGCTCAGGTTGCAATGAAGCACGCTCGTGCGCTGGTAAAGTGAGGTTAATATGGGCGATTTTTTTGAAACAATTATTAAGCTGATCTTTGCATGGGCGGCTTGGGCATTCATTATCTGGATTGTTTGTCTAATGTTTGGTTTAACATGGACAGCAAAAGCCGTATGGATTGCCCTTATTATTGATATCGTTGTAAGCGGTATTTATAAAATTATTACTGATTAAGGAGAAATAACTATGGGATTTTTTACAAATAAAGACGGAGATATTAAGATCGGAAGTATTGTGTTTTCTGCTGTTGTCGCAGTTGCGGCAGCAGCTACACTCATTTCCGCTTGTGAAGAGGTGCCGACTGGTCATACCGGTGTGCAGGTCGTAATGGGTTCTGTTCAGACAGAAACACTTGACTCCGGTTTCCATTTGAAGACACCTTTTGTATGTGATGTTGTCGAAGTGGATAATAGGATTCAGAAGATTGAAGTCGATGCAAGTGCGGTTTCAAAGGACTTGCAGGATATTGCAGCTACTATTGCAATTAACTTCCACCTTGCCCCTGAGGCATCGGTATCTATGTATAAGAGCGTAGGTCTATCTTATGAGGACTCTATCCTTCAGCCGGCAATTCAGGAAGCTACCAAGTCTATCATGGCGCAGTACAGAGCTGAAGAGCTGATTCAGAGACGCGGCGAAGTATCTGTTGCTATTGCTGACCTGATTACTTCTAAGGTCGGAGACTATGGTATTGTAGTCGATGAATTTAACCTGACTAACTTCAGCTTCTCAAAGGCATTTGACGATGCTATTGAAGCGAAACTGGTTGCAGAGCAAAACAAGATTAAGGCGGCTACAGAAAACGAGCAGAGAGTTGCAGCTGCTGAAGCTGATGCGGCAGAAGCAAAGGCTCGTGCAGAAGGTGAAGCCGAAGCTGCAAAGATTAAGGCACAGGGTGAAGCTGAAGCTATTAAGGCAAAGGCTGACGCTGAAGCCGAAGCTAACCGTAAGATTAGCGAGTCTATTACTCCTGAGCTGATCGACTACAATCGTATCGAGTCTTGGGATGGTAAGCTGCCTTCTGTTATGAGTGGCAGTAATGGCAATGTAATCGTTGATGCTACTACCTAATGAGGTGAATAATGGATTATCCTAGAATAGAAAACGCAAGGATTAAGTCTACCTCTATTTCTATGGCTGATCATGGATGTCTGACCATTTCCCTCAATGTAGAGGGAAGTGGTTGGGGCTGTAATATCGGTGGTTGGTGTAATGGTGTAGGACATCTTGGTGCTACATTATGGAAAGGTAATGGTAGTGCCATTGTTGCTATGATGAAAATTATGGATATAGTTGGAGTATCTACTTGGGATGAACTTAAAGGAAAACTTATTAGAGTAGAAATCCCTAGTCCCGGCGCCTGCACTATTTCTAAAATTGGCAATATTATTGAGGATGAATGGTTTGACTTAAAAGCATTTTATGCAACTGATACAGGTCAGGCTACTTTTATCCTTGATGAAACGCCGCCAGAAGAAGAAGAGAGTGGTTGGTGGGATGATGATCCTTCTGCTGAGATTCATGGAAGGTGAGTACTAATGACTTTACCAGAAGCGATTTAGCATTTACAAGAAACTTTAGCTGATCCTAACCATTTTTCCTGTGAAGAGTGTAGGCAAGAACATGAATAGCTTCTTGCATGGCTTATTGAACTTTATTCAAGAAGACTACGAGACAAAGAAATAAGGTTGGGATAGGTATGAAATATGTAAATAAGATAGAGAAATGTGTTGCTACAAATAGTTTTATTGTTGGTGTAGGTAATGATAAAGAATGGAATAGTGTTACCTATATTGATCCAATAACTATGTAGCCTTTTAATCCAGCGCACACGATTAAAGCAGGAGACTTGTATTACAGGTTTACAAAAGTTAAAGGAACAGAAGATTTGAATGGAGTAGCTTTTGCTACTGCAAGGGAAGGAAATGAGCCGCCAATGGCACAAAGAAGATTTGCAGATTTTACTTATAGTTCGCCAACGCCAGACTTTAGTTTAGTTCAGGCGGCAGTTGATAAGTATGTTGATAAGTACGAAGAGGAGGAATCTATTATGGATCTTGGTAATGGTGTTTTGAAGGGTATGTTCGGTCGTCTTGGTAATGGTATGTGCCGTCTGACTATGGATGGACAGATTGCAGTTAAGGCGGGCGATCAGTATAAGTATTACGATAAGAATACGGGAAGCTTTATCAATACTGATAATTTTGTTTTCCCTGATCTTGGTATGGATATGTTCTTTGTCATTCCTACCAATGCGGTTGCCGAAGGTGATATTATCATCGCCAATGGAGTGCCTAAGTATGTTCTTAGCGTCGATCCAACCGGTAAGAATATTACTGTTCTGAATTATATCGGCGGTATCATCGAGACTATCATGCCTGAGCGTCACATTTTCATGGGCAATATTTACTTCTATGGTAAGGTTGTTAGCCTGTTCAATGGTCAGCTCAACGGTGCTAATGGCGCCAATAACATCATGAAGTTCTATATGATGAGCGAAATGATGAAGGGTATGACCGGCGGTAGAAATGGTGGCGATATGAATCCATTTGTTATGATGGCTCTTATGGGCGGCGGCATGAATGGTATGGGCAATATGTTTGACAATCTTTTTGCCAACGCAGCTCCTGCGGCTCCTGCAACTCCCGCAGCTCCTATGACGACTAATCCCACTGTGGCTAAGGAGGCAGAGTAATGGGCGGAGGAAGCTGGACAAGTAAGGATTTTGCTACCTACTCTACTACGAGAGGTTTAAGTTATGACGCATCCACGGGAGCAATCGACTCCCGTGGACTAACCGCGCAGGATATGTATAGGTCTACACATCTGGATGACTCTCTCAATCCCCATCTCGTTATTCGTGAGTGTTGCGACTCTGAAGAGCATCCTAATACTATTCCTGTAATTTTGGCTCTGGATGTAACTGGATCTATGGGAGCAACTGCGGTTGAAGTAGCATCTAAGCTAAATGTTCTTATGACCAATCTCTATGAGAAGATTCAAGATGTTGAATTTATGATTATGGGCATTGGAGACTTCTACTGCGACGATGCCCCACTTCAGGTATCTCAGTTTGAATCCGATATTCGTATCGCAGAGCAGCTCGATAAGGTTTGGTTTGAAGGCGGCGGCGGCGGTAATGGTTTTGAATCTTATACTGCGGCATGGGCTTTTGCAAATGATCGAACCAAGCTTGACTGCTGGAATAGGGGTAAGAAAGGCTTGCTAATTACTATCGGTGACGAGCCAATCAACCCTTATATTGACAAGGATAGGTGGAGACATACAGTTGACGAGACCGAGCTGTCTCTTGAAACAAAGGATCTTTATGATCAGGTCACCACGAAGTATGATGTATACCATATCCATGTTAAGCATGGCGGCAATTATTATGGCAATGTTGCAGTTCCTTCTTTTGCAAAGGTAATTGGAGAGAGCAATGTAAAGGTTGCTAGTGTCGATTCTATTGTTCAGACTATTACTGACATTGTTTGTAATCATGCTCAGTCTTCTGCTACTACTACTGCTACCGATCTGGCGGCGGAAACTAAGTTCAATGAAGACGGAGATATCGTCTGGTAAGGAGTAACAAATGTTTTATATTGTGACGGGAGCAAATTATGGAGACGAGGGAAAAGGTCTTGTGACTAATGCTTTTGCAAGTGAAGACTGCCTTGTCGTATTGAGCACTGGATCGTCTCAGCGCGCTCATACTGTTGTACATGACGGGAAGAGAATTGTCTTTCGTCACTTTGGTAGCGGCACTCTTAAGGGTGCCGCGACCTATTTTGCGAAGGATTTTCTTGTAAACCCTGCTATGTTTAGACAGGAGTATCTGAAGTTAGAAGCTATGGGTATTACGCCCGTAGTTTATATGCATGAAGATTGTGCATTCGTAACTCCAGTAGATATGTTCGCAAGTATAAATATTGAATCAAGACGCGAAAATCGTCATGGTACTACTGGATGCGGCGTTTGGGAAGCTATTCGCCGTGGCAAATATGTTGGAGAAATTACTGAAGCTCGTAGAGTAGAAGATGTCGGATGTATTGACAGTGATTTGATTAAATACTATGAACATCGTCTTGCAGGCATTGAAGATGAAATTCCGCAGGTTGCACTAGACTTTTTGCACGGTCCAGCATTAGCACACAATTTTAGACAAGATGTAGAATTCATGTTGGATCATATCAAACTTATTCGTTACGATGAAGAAAAGTCATTCCTTCATAAATGGAAAGATATTATCTTTGAAAATGGTCAGGGACTACTTCTCGACACAGATTATGTAGGGGAAAGTATATATACTACACCTTGCCATGTTGGTGCGCGTATTCCTGCAAGAATTATCTTTGAGAATTTTGCAGGCGAAAATCCACAGGTGGAGTCTATCTATGTAACGAGGACCTATCTTACTCGTCATGGCGCAGGTGATTTTGCTAATGGTAGTGCAGGTACAACTCTGTATAGCAATCTTTCTCCATATATGACGGAAGATAAGACTAATGTTCCTAATTTTGGTCAAGGTTCTATCCGTTACGAAGCTTTTGATAATGCAGCAGGTCATGATTTAGTTCGTCGTATTAACGATGATACTAATATTCTTCGCAGCTATGGCATTGATGCATCAATTTCTCTTGCTGTAACTCATACAAATGAATTTGCATTAGAGAATTTGACACAGCAAATGATATTTAGCAATCCTTATCATTATAAATATAGATTATATACATCTGATAATGAGGCTACACTCAATTTAGAAGGGGAATAAAATGGGTATACTTATAATTCTTTTTATTGTTGTTGTTGCAGTAGCTATATCTTTTTTCATTGCAGCTAGTAAAAAGTACGATAAGGATGATAAGTTTTCTGCTATTTATTGGGCGGCACTAGGTGGATTCTGGATAAGTATAGCTATTGACATCTTTAAGGCATTTTTTAAGGAGTAACTATTAAAAATTTGACTTTCTAAAAAAAATATGCTATAATTATTATAGAAAAGTTGAGAAAGGAGCAGAGATATGACGGAATTTTATATGATGATCGGAATTGCAGGTTCTGGTAAGTCTTTCATTGCAGAGAAGTATGCTCGTTTGCATAATGCTGTTATTGTATCTTCTGATGCAATTCGTGGTGAACTTTTTGGTGATGAGAATGACCAGACGCATAATGCCGAAGTTTTCGAGGAGGTTCATCGTCGTATTCTGAACGCTCTTAAGGCAGGACAGAACGCGATTTATGATGCAACGAATCTTTCTGCAAAGCGCCGCAAGGCATTTTTAACGCAGATCCCTGCTGATGTGGAGAAGATCGCTGTGGTTATTGCTACGGATCTCGATGTTGCTCTGCGTCAGAATGCAAGCCGTGATCGTCAGGTCCCGCCTGATGTTATCAAGACGATGCTTCTGCGCCTTCAGATGCCTCGTATCAGCGAGGGTTGGAATGGTATTGACTACATTTCTAACCCTAACAACAAGAGTGATATTCTTTCTGTCATTAAGCCTTGCGTGGGCTTCGATCAGGATAACCCTCATCACTCTGCTGAGCTGTTTGACCATATGCAGCAGGCGGCGCAGTATGTCACGATTCATGCTCATGAGTATGGATTCAGTGGTATGGATGAAGCAGAAGTCTATATTGCTGCACTTATCCATGACATCGGTAAGCCTATTTGTAAGACATATAAGCTGTGGAGTGGAAAGATCGACGATCATGCACATTACTACGGTCATGCCGATGTTGGTGCATATATGGTCGCTTGCTTACTTCGCACTGTTCCTGCAGAGGATTACGGTCGTTGGATGACGATTCTTGAGCTGATTCAGTATCATATGGACTGCTATGCAAGTGACGACTGGCTTGAAAAAATTGATCGTGAAAAGGGTAAGGTTTTCCGTGATAAGATTGCTTTACTTCACGAGGGGGATAAGAATGGACACTGAAAAGAAATATGCGGTTATTACCTATTTTATCGGTAATGATATCGGTAACGGGGTTAAAGTCGAAGTAGTCGAGCATCTTGGCAAACTACTAACTTGTACTATTTGCGACACTCCAATGGGCGCTATCAAAGAATTTGAGTCACAAGTTAATACGCTTTGTTGGAATAAGTGTCTTACTGACTGTATGAAGTCGTATTATAGAGGCTCAGACAATGTTTGTAGAGATATATTTCTCTATACCGAAGGTGACGATGGTGTTGTTTCACTGTGCCGTGTAGCTATTGTATTGGCAGGTGAATATTAATGGATCTCACCCTTGAAGAGCTTCAGCTCATTCCCAAAGATGTTTCGCCGCATTAGTTTGAAGAAATCGGTGTCTATAAAAATGTAACTGTTCAAGTTTTAAGATGTCCCCATTGCGGCGAATTAAGTGTGGGGTGGATTAAACAGCCAGACACTGAAGTCATTTACGAAAAGGAGGAAGAACAATGACATAGGTATATATCCTAGCTGGTGTAGCCGCAGCTCTTTTAGTCGCCGGTATTATTGTTGGCAAAGTCGGATCAAATAGGTGTAAGACTGCACTTATTGCTCTGGGCTTTGTTTTAGGTTTTGCAGGCGTGATTACAGGATTCTTCGGCTATGAAACTTACATCATGCAACCCGTTGAATATTCAATTACAAATTGCCGCGAGGTCGAGGGCGGATATAAGCTTACCCTTGAAGGATCAATGAAGGGTTTTACTGGCGGCACAGTTTTTGTTACTGTTGATGAAGCAAAATCACTTAATCTTTTGGAATGTGATGAAGAAGGTAATTGGAAATGGGTTGGCGGTAAGATCAACGAATCAAGAAATTGGATTTCAGATCACCGCGACAATTAAAAATTTGACTTTTTTAGAAAATTATGATATAATTATTATATAAGGTTGAGAGAGATCTCACTTATATTTACGGCAGGATAACAGCAATCTATAAAATACAAATTTTATAATAGAGTATTGCTAAAATTTTTCTAACCTATTGGGCGCCGAAGAGCCACGGTTAGCGTCGCAGACTACGCAAGTTTGCCGTGGGCTACCCACGAGAGGGGTGGCAGCAATGATTGCTAAAAGTCATCGGACTAATCGCTACTGCGTGAAAGAGCGATGTAGGGAGACTAAACCTGAAACAAAATTTCCTGTCGTGTTATTTGCCCGCGTAGCAGAATTGGCATATGCGTCCGACTCAAAATCGGAAGTTTGTGGGTTCAACTCCCACCGTGGGCACTCAGTCACCAACAGCTAAAACATATTATTAAAACTTCCAATTTTAAGAATAGGTGACTAGTCTTAGATTCATACAGCAACTCATATTATTTTAATTGGGTAGAATTAAATTGAATCTTGTAAGGAGGAAAAAGGAATGAATTTTACAGATGCTATGAGAGGCGCAGCTAACCACACTCTTACTGAGAATGGTGCGGCTGTCTATAAGACCACCGGCAATGCAGTCCTTGACCTATTTGCCAGAATTGGTGGTATGCGTAATGCAGATCCTCGTGAAGTTGAAGCAGCTTGGCTTCGTGCCCGCGACTTCGATAAGGAGCTTGCAGATAATCTGATTCTTTATACCCGTAACATTCGTGAGGGCGGTCTCGGTGAGCGTAAGCTCGGTCAGATTATGCTTAAGCTGCTTGCTTTGAAGGATCCTTCTAAGGTTGCAAGAAACCTCGACACCATTGTCGCGGCTGGTCGTTATGATGACCTGTTTGTACTTCAGGGTACTAAGGTCGAGACCAGTATGATGGAGTACCTGCGTGCGCAGTTCCGTCAGGACATTGTTGACATGGGGCAGGGCAAGCCTATTTCCCTTCTGGCAAAGTGGCTGCCTTCTTGCAACGCAAGTTCTAAGGAGACTCGTAAGCTGGCTCGTAAGATGTATGTCTATTTTGGCATCTCTGAGCGCACTTACCGTAAGACTCTTTCTGCTCTGAGAAGCCATCTCGATGTTGTCGAGAAGAAGATGTCTGCTCAGGAGTTCGACGAAATTGACTATCAGAAGGTTCCTTCTGTAGCCATGACTCGTTACCGCTCTGCTTTCGGTCGTCATGACTTCGAGCGTTTTGGTGAATATCTTAATGCGGTAAAGAAGGGTGATGCAAAGATCAATGCATCTGTCACCTACCCTTACGAGCTTATTCGCCCTTACATCCTCGGCAGAAGGGGCTGGGGTTGCCGTACAGCAGCAGCTCTTGATCCTGTTCTTGAGGCACAGTGGAAGGCTCTTCCTAACTATGTCGAGGGCAACCATAATGTTATCGTCATGTGCGATACTTCTGGTTCTATGACCTGCGACAACTGCAAGCCTCTTGCAACTTCTGTTTCTCTTGGCATTTACTTTGCGGAGAGAAATACTGGTGCTTATCAGAACCTCGTTATGAGCTTCTCTCAGTCTCCTGTTTTCTATGAACTGAATCCTCATGATTCTGTTCTTAACAGAACAAATGAGATCCTTCGTCACGATCAACTGAACACCAACCTCGACGCAGCTCTTGATGCGGTATACCGTCTTGCAGTTAAGAGTGGAGACGCTCCTTCTGCACTCGTCATCATCTCTGATGGTGAGATTGACAGCTACCGTTACCAGAATGCTGCTGACATCGTTGAGAAGTGGCAGGCGATTTATGCAGGAAGCGGTATGGTCGCTCCTAAGCTTATCATGTGGAATGTTGAGTCTCGTGGCTCTCGTTACATTGGTAAGAAGGAGAACCCCGGCATTGCATACATCTCTGGTTCTTCTGCTTCTAGCTTCAAGGAGCTGGCAACGCTGATCTCTATGGATGCAGTTACCGCAATGACTCGTATCCTGACCAAGCCTCAGTTCCAGTGGAAGTAATCTAATATTATGGGGGCGGTTAATTCCGCCCCATAATATTAGAGTATGGCGGCGAAATAAATACATATATTATGCGGGAGAAATCCTAGCTCAATAGATTATAGGAGTGTAAAGAAAATGGCTACTATGTATAAGTGTCCTGTATGCGGCAAGCAGTATACTGATCTTACTAAGCTTGCTGATTGTGTCAAGGCTGACGATGCAGCTATGAAAAAGGTTAAGAATGATGAAAAGAATAGATATGCCAAGCTACTTGCTGCAGCTCGTGCTGATGTAAGAATGGCAGAAGATAAGCTCAGACAGAGCGTTAATGCTTACAATATGGTTGCCAATGATGCGGCAAAGAAAACTGGTGAGACCTATACTTCTTTGGAGTTCAAGGGTGTAGCTGCAGTAGCTCCAACAGCTTCAAATAAGTATGCTTTTACTAAAGAGGCTGATGAAAAGGCTCTCGACAAGGCAGCAACTGATTTGGCAAATATTATTTTCCAGACACTTGGTATTTAATGGGGGAGTCAACTTTGGGGCGCAAGTTTATTCCAAATCTCCCTCAAGGAGATAAATTTTCTAAAGATACCGAGCGTGAAAATGAACGCAAGCGCGCACAAAAGCGTAGGGAAAATAGAAAGAAAGATCGCCGTAGAGATGACTATTATGACGACGACGATGAAGATTACGAATAACATCATAGGGCTAGGTCTATTTTGATCTAGCCCGTTTTTGGTTTGGGAGGGGTTTAATGATTACTTTTCTTTCAGCTCTTGGAGCATTACTTAGTCTGGGCGGCAATATAGCTATTGCAAAGAAAAAGAAAATTGGTTGGCTTATTTGGATTGCAGGTAATATTGCTTGGATCATAGTTAATCTTTTGGGAGAGTTTAATTTGTCTATGGTTTTAATGTATGTAGCTTATCTCGGCATTAACATTAAAGGCTTTATTGACTGGAATAAAGAAGGAAAAACTTGACTTTTTTCATATTATATGATATAATTATAATATAAAGATAAAAAGGAGAGGTAAGAATGCACGAGGTTAAGGACAAGACCATTTATTTCTTTGTTGATCGCAACAAAGGTAAGACATATTGTATCGGTGACTTCGACAAACTTATTGCTTTTCTTGCTGAGCGCATTCATTTCGAGAATCGTAAAGATTATGTAACTCAGCGTTTTGATAAGTGTGACTTCATTTATGATAATTGGGATTTCTCCGGTGGCGATGTCCATTGGGTTACAGACTACAAGCTCGTTTGGGAGCGTTACTTTGATTGGCGTATTGAGAAGTTTGTATCTGGTTGGCATCATAAGAAGGTTGATTATCTTGCCGCCCGTCCTTATATGATTATTGATGATCGCGGCGGCACTATTGATTTCCGTATCTGGGAGTCACTTATCAATGCAGCTCGTGATAAAATGGTAAGTGGACATCTTTGGGGGACAACTGCTGATGCCAAGTATGGCGAGCAGTTTGTTCGTTATCGCTATTCTAAGGAAACTTATCGCTTCCGTTGCGGTCCTGTCCCCGGAGTTCACAAGTATTCCTGCTATGGTAGCCGTCCTCATAAGGGGCTTCTGAATACTATTCGTAATGCAGATTCTATTCGTCCCAAGGCAAGAATTGATACGGATTATTGGGATGATTTTTCACATACAGATAGATGCTGGAAAACTAACAGCAAGTGCCGTTATCAGTGGCAGAAAAATTTGAAAGGGTGAAATAATGGAAAAGAGAAGAGGAACTGAAGCATTGGGAATGCAGGGATATGGTATTGATGCCTTGCTTTTTCAGTATCTTTATGGCTATATGGATACAGATACAACTACTATTCCCGATGCAGTAAGAACTGGTTGGAATAACGCAATCGAATTTATTAGTTCAAATATTAGTGTAAATGCAGATTTCTCACAGTGGCTTGTAAGTCAGTTTAATGATAAGGAGACTGGAGAAGCCTATGTTAAGGCTTTTAGCGAATTTATAGGGAAGGATTTGTTCACTAATGAAAAAGAAAATTAAGATCGTTTCGCATGGAACACAGTGGATAGATCCGAATCCTGCTCCGGTAATAATTTGTCCTGAATGTGGCGGCGAAAAATTGATCAATACATATAATCTGGATCGCTGCTATAAAGATTTTCTTTTAGTTTACCTTGAACGAGAAGGTGACTGTAGGAAATGTAAAGACTGTGGTTGCGTTTTTGAGATAGGTTCAAAGATTACAGTTAAAAAAGAACCTGCTTGGATTGCATTTGCTATTTTTGTAATTAGTTTAATTATTACGATTATATTGATGACATTTATTACCAATTATGCAACTATGGAAGAAGCGCCAGCGCTATTGACGCTTGGTGTTCTAGGTTCAATGATTTCAACAATGGTCAGCTTTGTAATTTGGTTGGCGCTATTATAAGGAGGACGAAATGTCAAATATTCAGGAACTTAAAGATGAACTTGAGATTCTTATGGCGCTTCCAGATTCTCAGGCAAAGCAACTTCAAACCTTGGCATTGATTGGCAAGATTCTTGTTCACATGGAAGCACTTGAGAGGTTATATTTTAGGCAAGATATGAAAGTTACAGCTATTGAGAATAAATTAGATGAGGGCGGGAAGGTAGAAGTTAATGTTAGATATCGCTAAGAAACATGAAAAAGAATTTCAAGAGAAATATATCGAGACATGGTACGATTTACGATATCAGTACTACCGTGATAGCTCTGGTGATCGTATTCCACAGCTTGCTGATAATTGCTATGATCGTAGAGATTTCGTTTCATTGAATGATGCCGGCGAAGTAATTGGCTTTATCAGCTATTTCTTCAATGATGTAAATTCAACAGCTTGTCAGTTCGGTATCATTAGTTTTGATATGGGCAACCGTGATTTTACAAAAGATGTTCTTCAGGTTATTGCAGATATATTCTTCAAATTCCATCTTGATCGTATTGAGTTTTGGTGCTTTGATGACAATCCTGCGACCAATGGATATCGTGCTTTTATCAAGAGGTTCGGCGGCAGAGAGGTTGGACATTTACGGAGATCTTGCAAGTTAATGGACGGAAACTTCCATGATTCTGTTATCTTCGAGATCTTGCGTGAAGATTTGAGAATGCGTCTTATGAGTCCAATAACCTTTTCTTGTAATGTAGCTATTCCAGAACTGGCATATCAGACATCTTATCGTGAAGACGAGTCTGTAGAAGAAAATCTTTCTGTTGAAGAAGTCATTGATATGGGACAGCCTAAATGGATCAATATTCCGCAAGAGTTTTGGGATAATGTTAAAAAGCAAGAGGAAGAAAGAGAAGCACGGAGACCAAGAAAGAGAAGACCAATCTTTGGAGGGACTACTGAATGACAAATAGAGAACGCTATTTTTTACAGACTAATGAATATGATTTACTTATTAAGTTACAAGAAGGTCTTGGTAGAAGTGATAGTTACTGTATTCTTGATTTGATTACTGATAAGTATAATCGCTGTCCAGAGGATACTGATTGTAAGAATTGTATTCAAAACTGGCTTAATGCCGAGGTAGATAAGTAATGGATTATGAAGAAATTTTTGAAAGGATGCTTGACAATTAGAGTATTACTGAAGAAGAGTGGGAATTTGTTTACAATGTAGTACGAAGTAAACTTGAAAGAAAAGAAGTAATCCGCGCATAGGAGATTACAGAAGTAATTCTTGAATGTGCAGAACTTGAATATGTTTATGGCGAACCGGCTCGACATGGATGGATTGATACTAAAATTATTTTCACATTTGACAATGAGAACTATTACAGCTTTGATTGTTGGTGGAATGATGATCAGGGTATTGATGGCGTCGATGATCAAGTCTGCCCGAAAATGGTAAAGAAGCAGGTCATGGTTGAACAATGGGTTGAGGAGGATGAATAATGCGAACTGAATTAATAGTTAGGTATATTCTTACATAGGAAGAGGCGAATATTGTAGATGACTATATTGATTTCTTGACAAAAGATCCGCTTCCTTGTACTTCTTGTCCAGCTTAGAAAAGTGGAAAATGTACTGGTTACGATATTTTTTCATTAGCTTATCACAAGTGCGAAACTTGCAAGTCTGCTGTTGATTGGTTTTGTAAATCAGTTGAAAGACGAAGTAAGTTTCGTGATTTAGATAGTGAAGAATTGAAGGGAATAATTGTTGATCGTTACCTTGCTGAACTCGCTAAAAGCGAAAAAAGTGAGATAGATGCAAAAGTTTTACTTGCACAACACAAAGAAAAAGAGTCTTCACTTAGAATTAGAGTGTCAAATGACGGAAAATCTAAAAAGCTATTTAATATCGGAGTGGCACCGGTAAGACCCGGAGAGGTGGTAAAATGAGAAAACCTTATGTAATAAATCTATTCGGCGCGCCGGGTTCTGGTAAGTCAACCGGCGCCGCTTATATTTTTTCGTAGCTTAAAATGAGAAATATAAATTGTGAACTTGTTACTGAATATGCAAAAGATTTAACTTGGGAAGGTAGAACTCTTAGCTTGAGTTGCTAGGAATATGTTTTTGGTAAGTAGTCATTTCGCATGAAGCGTTGCCGCGATAAGGTAGATGTAATAATTACAGATAGTCCTATTCCTCTCGGCATTTTCTATAATACAGATCCAGCTCTTGACGAATGCTTTAATCATACAGTTATGAATGTATTTAATACATACAATAATAATAACTATCTCATTAAACGAGTTAAGCCTTATAATCCTATTGGGCGTAATCAAACTGAATCTGAATCTGATGAAATTGGTAAAAAGATTCAATCCTTCCTTGAAGAGCGTGGAATTATCTATCTTGAATATGGCGGCGAAATGAAGTCTTATAATCAAATTGTATTAAGAACTCTAAGGGATCTAAGAGATTTAGGCGTTATTAAGGAGGATATAAATGACTGAACAGGAAATTAAAGATCGTATTCATGAACTCGAAAAGCCAGATATTGAACGCAGAAATGAAATCCGAAGCCTTCGACTGCAACAAGTGAAAATACAACAAGATAAACTTCGTAAGTTAGTCGGTCGTTGTTATAGAGGGGCACATAAGATTTTTATTATTGTCGGGGTGCCTGAACCAGAATTTATGATGATAGGGGATTTCGACTTTAATCCTTATCAGCTTCCTGCGTTAATTATATCAACAGAGCAGGTTGTTAAACACACTGGAAAGACTATCGACTTTGGTGAGACATTCCGAGATACAATTCGTAGTAGGGCAATATTATCTGAAGATCCTGTAGCTCAAATGAGAATTGATTATGAAGAGATTACCCCTGAAGAGTTTAGGGCTCTTGCCTATAAAGCTATAGATGATGTTACAAAGTTTTATACTAGCCAAGAAGAAATTTGATTTTTTCAAAAAATTATGCTATAATTTTATTATAGAAAGGGTGTGAAGAAATGAGTAAGTTATTCATTACGGGCGATTGTCATGGACAGATCGACATTTCAAAACTGAATACTCGTCACTTCCCGCTTCAAAAAGAACTGACTAAAGAAGATGTAATGGTCGTTCTTGGAGACTGGGGTGGTCTTTGGGACGGCGGCGGAACAGATAGGTGGGTTCAGACTTGGTGGAATGAAAAGCCGTGGACCACTTTCGTGGTTCTTGGTAATCATGAAAATTATGAACTCATTGAAAATCTGCCGATTGACACAGCTTTTGGCGCGCCCGTTCGTAGAGTAAGCGATTCCATTGTTATTGCCGAGACAGGTAATATCTATACAATCTGTGACAGAAAATGTCTCGTTCTCAACGGAGCAAACTCTCACGATATGTGGTGTCGTAAGGCTGGCATTAACTGGTGGGCGCAGGAAGCTATTACTCAGGATGCAGCTAATAAGGCACTTTGTTCTCTTGCCGGAGTGCATGATGAAATTGACTATTTCTTCTCCCATGCTTGTGGCGGAGTCGGTGCAGCTATGTGCGGCTTTAAGCCAGATCAATCAGATATGTGGGTTGATTTTGTCCTGAATCATCTGCCGGCAGACGGCGAATGGAAACATTTCTGCGGTCATATGCACAGAGATATGTGCGTAACTGATAAGACAAAAATCGTATATCAAGATGTCATTCTTCTCCATGATACGGAATGCGACATTAATGATGGGGCTTGCGCGAATCTCCATAATGGATTCCGTATCGACGGAGAGACTTTTGAAACTACTAACGATTTGATTGGAGGCTAATTATGAGAGAATCTGTAAAAAATATTTTTGCGGGAATCGGTATGGTTGCAGTTGTCGCTGTCGCCGGGTTGTCAGTAGCAAACTTTGCTCAGCCGGCTTCTGTTGCAGCAGAGGACGAGACTTCTGAGATCGAGTATCAGCAGGATATTGATCCGCAGCTTGCCCATTATCGTTCTCAATATTACCAGCTCCTTGCCGATTACAGTGATCTTCAGGAGCAGAACGACCTTCTGCAAATGCAGATTCAATGTGACGCAAATAACATCGCACTTCTGGAAAAGGCACTGTCTGAACCCGACTATGACCTTGACAACGATGGCCTTGTTACCATCTGTGATGCTGTCAAACTTATGAGGTTTTTAGCTGAAATGGAGGGGTAAAATGATCCATGTAAACGGAGACCTCCTTAAAGCACCTTTCCAATTCATTGCCCATCAGGTTAATTGCCGCGGCGTAATGGGTGCAGGTATAGCTCTTCAAATAAAGAACAAGTATCCAGAAGTTTATGATACCTATAAGGTTTTTTGCAATATAAATACTGTAAAGCCGCCATTAGGAAAAAGTTTGTGCGTATGGACAAAAGATAATCATTGTATTATCAATGTCTTTGGACAGCTTGGATATGGTAGGGCGCAACAGCAAACAGATTATGATGCTCTTTATTCAGGTTTTGCTACGGCGGCGGAAGAAATAAGGAATACTTTTCTTGACGGGAATCCTTGCTATCAGATTCCTATTGCGATTCCTTATGGTATCGGATGTGGTCTTGCTGGCGGAGATTGGGAGAAGGTCGAGGAAATACTCAAGCTGGTAGAAAAGAATCATTGTGTTCTATTTATAGCTTGTCATCTATGAAAGGAGAAGCTATGGTTTGGATTATCTTAATGCTTGTCTTTATTGCGGCGGCTATTGCACTTTACATCATGGATATCCATATCTCTCTGCCAATCATATCTGCATCGCTTAGTGTTGTGATGTTAATATGCTTCTTTGCAGTACCGGTAAAAGGATACATGGATGTAGAATCAACCCACTGGTATTGGAGTGTTGATATTTTCACTTATCAGCAGGTTAATAAGTCTGACAGAACTGGGCACAGAAGTTCCAGATCCTCTGCTGAAAGGGCGGCAAGAGAAGATATCCCTGCTGATGCTTATAATATTAACATTGATACTCACTCTGGCTCTGAGACTGTCGTGGATAGAGAGTGGAAAGATGAACAGGGACATACTCATAAAGAGACTCACACAGAATATTACTACTATGCAACATATACCTACACTGTTAATCAGTGGGTTAAGACTAGTGAGGTATCTTCTTGCGGCAGAGACAAGAATCCTTATGAGCCTGAAAGACCTTTTGATACTACAGCTCCTGATGTACTTGGAAATCAAAAGTGTGGGGCTGGACATCACGAGGAATATAAAGTTACAGGTTATGTAGATGAAGAAATAGTAACTTACAGTGTTTCTAAAAGTGACTGGGAGCAAATTAGAGATACTGACGAGTTTGGATATACAAAGTTCCGCTTTGGCGATGAAATTTGGGATCTTAAACTTGCAAGATAATATATTATGTAAAAGTCAAGTCCTCAAAAAACTTGACTTTTTTTGTTTTTTATGGTATAATATATATATAAGAAAGATTGAGAAAGGAGTTGAAATAAATGGGCTTTCATAAAATGACTTATCTCGTTGCGATGATTCCTGCATATGTTGAGCGTACTGGTAATCAGCTTGAATATCGCACCGGTTGGACTAATGAAGGGCGTAATTTTGGCTTCTTTAATAATGACGGTAGTTGGACTGCAACTGATCTGCGTACTGGTCGTGTGATCGTTACCGAAAGAACTCGTAAGGCTTGTGCAGAATGGATCGAAGCTCATGCAGATGAACTTGAGGCAAAGTTTGCAACTGAAGAATATGCACAGTGGGTTGCAGATTTTGAACAGTGGAAGAAGGAGTATGGATATGAGTGATTTTGAAGAAAGAATGAGACAGCTTGATGAAAGCATCAATGAACTTGAAGTTCAAAAACAGGAGCTTTATAATTCAAAATATGAAGAATGTATCGAAAGAATCAAGCCTTATGTCGGAAAATGTTTTATTCAGTTACCGAAAAGACATCGTGCTATTTGTGTTTTGACAATGCCAAATAGAAATAAATGCAGAGAAATGGTTGAACATGACTCATATATGTGCAGGTGTATTGAGATAGATACTTCTTGCAAATTCTCTTTCGGAGTGCAAGAAAAGGATATGGATGTTTCTTTTCTTATGGATTCCAAATATTGGGAAGAGTGTGTACCTCAAGACCTTTATGATCTTGCTTCAATCGCTATTTACCATAGACTTCATCTATCTGATCAAGTAAATCGTTTTTATCTTAAGGAGGAAGGAAAATGAATAAAGCAGAAAGATATATTCGCAGCGCAATCAATAGGGCGGCAAGTGATGGACTGTATGAAGTCCCTATTGAAAAGACTCTTGTTCCGAAAGAGGTCGCTTTGAAGCTCATGGATGAGGGGTATAAAATTTATGAGTGGAGAGACAATCTGATTATCAACTGGAGCATTTTGGGGAGGGACTAACTATGGCTGATCGTAAGTATCCATACACTGATTCCAATGGCTTTATCTGGCATGATCCCGATTGCTACACTGATGATGTTGGTGGTCATCACGATTCCGGCATCGGCTGGAACCCTAATGGACATTGGTGCGGAGAGTGTAATATTACAAGCTGCCGTGATTGTCCGAATAAGTATATTTTGAATGAAGATGACGAGGATAATGACTAATGGCATATAAACAATACGATGCTTATGGGAAGTGTCGCAACTGCGGGAAAGAAGTTCTTATCACGAGTATTCCAGAAATGTATCTCGGTTATTCTGGTGTTACAGCTGATGAGATGCTTCTTTCTCTTGCGAATAGTGGCGCATTATCAAGGATTCATGAATGCGAAGAAGGTAAACTTGGCATTATTGAGCCGACTTATTTTAAGGAGGAGTAAATGACTAACGGTATTGTCAATATTGTTATAGGCAAACCATTGGTTCCGTGGTGGGAACTTTGTTGCGCAGCAAGACCTGATGGTACAATTAGCGGGGATGAAATCATGTTTGAGCGAGATTTTACCCTGTTTACTAATGAACGAATACCAGCAAAGATTCTGAAAGAACTTGATGTCGTTAAATCTATCAGTGAAGTGCGGCGTAACAAACCTGAACTTTGTGAGCCACTTACTACACCAGACTGCTTCTGGCTTAAATGGGGCAGAAATAAGTTTTGGGTTGTAGTAGGAGAATAAATAGATTGAAAGGAGAATTGTTTTATGAAACCTATGGATATGCTTATTCGATCAGAGATTAGGCAAATGTTAAATGAAGCCGGACTGCATCGAGAAGGACTTGAGCTGCTTATTAAGGATACCATCAGAGAAATTATTGAGCAGCGCGTAGATCAGGTTTTTAAGCAAGGAAATCTTGAGAGCATGGAGAACGCCGTGACTAAAGCTGTAAACCGAAAACTTGACCATTTTATCCAAGATTATACAAAGCAGATCATTACAGATAAGCTTCGTTGGATGAAATTTGATGTGAATGTCACTACAGACAAGGAGAAGTAATATGAAGATTATTGTTAAATATAGATGTAAGCTTTGCGGAGAGGAAAAAGTAGGACAACCTCTTGAAGTCAAGCAAGCTGAAGGCTATGATATAGATATAGATAGAACAATAGAAGCAATTATAAGAAATACTCAAAATGTGCCGCATTATTGTGATAACAAAAGAATCGGTGTCGCAGAGCCGTATGAAGTAATTAAAGAAGAGTAATAGTTAAAATAGGGGGAATAAATAAATGAGCCTTGATTTTACTAACCACGCTATATTAAAAGGTGCCGCAGATGCGATACGAACACATAATTATATTCATAACAGAGCTGAGAAAAATGCGGTTCTTATTACAGAATATCTCAATTTCGCCGCCGACCTGATTGATAAATTTGCAGATGGTGATGTCGTTGCAGCTCGACATGGGCAATGGCTTAATGCGGTAATAGACGGCAGTGATTTTTGTCGATGTTCCGAGTGCGGGTGTTATATTGAGGCGGCATTTTTTGCAAATGACTATCTCGTTAATTTCTGCCCGAACTGCGGCGCGCAAATGAATGCCAATAATAAAGGAGGAGATAACAATGCTTAAAATTGCAGTAGCTATATTTGCTTTTGCCTTGTCTCTCTTTTTTGCATTTCTTTTTTGGGATCTTTCAGACGACTTCGATAGTAGGATACTATCAGCTCTATTCGGCTCTTTAACTTTTGTATCTATATTCTGTGCCATTATGTCGTGTCTTGGTGCTTTGTTTGCGATTGGATCCTTGTTTTCGATTGGAGGTTGACAATGGCTGATTTTAACCTTTGCGATTCTTGCGTGACGGATAGATCTGAATGTATAAGATGCAGGGATAATCCTATTTACAAAGATGTTCCTACACGCTCTTTGTATCAGGATTATGTCCCGACCTGTCCTAGAGGATATGTAAGTTGTGTATATGATCCAGCATATATCAAATGCAATCATCCTGAATGGTACAAGAAGTTGTATGGAGACCTGAATCCAGAGGAGGCTTCTGAACAGTCCTGCGCTAAAAAGGTCAGGGAAGATCCTGATGAAGAATACTACTGCTATGACAATGAAGATAAGTAAGAGGGGATAATATGAGATTATATGTTGTTACAGTTGTTCTGCAAGATCGTATTGAAGAACAAGCTGTGTATACCGATATAGATAAGGCTGTTCAAGGTATGATATGTGAAATGCATCAAATTGCAGAGAAGACTGATATCTCTTATAAGCGCGTAAAGGAACTGGAACAGGAGATGTGGCAGTCAACACGAGATTCTGATCCTACCTACAAGTATATAATTAGTTTTTACGATATCTATATAAAGATGTTCACCGTTAATTAAGTTAAATGGAGGATAACAAATGAAGAAACTTGGAGAGTTTATCATCGAAATTATTTTTCCTATCATTGCAGTTATACTAACAATTACAGTTATATTCCTTATGGGAGGGCTTATCTATACATTTTCAAATGAAATGAAAATGAGAGAGCAGGCTGAAATGATTTTTCATTATAATAATGATGACTATTATATTGCATCATATGAATACTCTGGAGATCAGATTGTCGCAATAGGTGTTAACGGAAAAGAGGTCATCTTCCCTAAAAATGGCACGGTAATTGAAGATATAAAGGGAGAGTAATGTAATGGGCGCATCAGATTATCGTAAAGTAAATGACCAGTGGGCAGGCGGCGAAGAGAATCGTCAGAAGCTAGATGAATTTTATACCTCTGATGCGCCGTCCACTGGCAAATCTAAAGGTCGTAAGCATGGCGGCAAGAAGTCTGATCATAAGCATATCTATGAGGATGTTATTCTTGTTTTTTCAGACGGTAAAAACCTTCCGTGGAAAGGACGCCGCTGTACGATCTGTGCAAAAGTAGATCCAATAGGTTTCTTTACCAAGAAAACTGAGGACGGGTATACCCAGCTCATGACTCGTAAAGAAGTTATGGACGAATATAAAGATTTGCCGATTATAGAAGGGGATTGGATATGATTAAATATATTGTTTTTGCTTTAGTGGGAATCTTTCTTGCTGTCTTTGGAGAATTAAGCGGTCGCAGCACAATGAAAGATAAGATTCTCAGTGATCCGGAGAAGTATGGCTTAACAAAAAAGCCTAAAGAGGAAGAGGCTATTGCTATTCCGCTAGCTTCTGATGCTCGTATGTTAACTTCACTTGCTATTGAAAGCGAATATGCAAATTCTCCTTACAAAAGAGATCTTGTCAATCAGATGAAAACTCAAATCAATGCTGCCATTAACATGGGCAAAACTTATACCGAGTTTGATGCAAGTCTTAAAAAGAAAATTCGTCTTAACTTTACTCGTATGGAACTTGACAATATCTTTGCAAGCCTTGGATATGTAATTCGTTATAATCAGTTTGGCGAATTTGAATGGATTTGTTGGGATGCCGCAGCTCTCCCTGAAACGGAAGAGATGACTCAGATCAAGGCTCTGAATGAGAGAATGACTTTAGTAAGATAGCCTGAACCGATACCTGACATTAAACCAATTTTTAGCGAGACAAGTTAAGGAGGATTTATTATGTTTGAAATAGCTTCTATTGCGGGCGATTCTATTTTGAAGGATGCGAAAGAAATGAGAAAGAGAACTGAAGAAGTGTTACCTGCCATTAAAGAAAGTATATGGAGGAAAATTCAAAGAGATATTGAAATTGCAGCTAATGATGGCTTGTTTGAATGTAGGATTCTTGATAATCATTATCAGCCACTTTCTTACAAAGAAATAGTTACAACCCTTAAATCTAAGGGCTATCGAGTAAAATTTTCTAGGTATGATTATAGAAATAAATTCGTCCTTCATGTTTACTGGAATTAACTAAATAAAATTTGACATTTTGAAAAAATTGTGCTATAATTATTATAAGAAATGTGGAGGGAGTAAATGGAAAATTTAATTTCAGCTTTAGACTGCTTTGATAAAGCAACAAGCGTTACTCTTAAAGAAAGACAGAGTAAAGGCTTTATTAACTTCGATACTCTTGACGAAGCAATTAAGTATATTAACACTGAAGTCACTAAAGCCTCATCAGAGGGCAAGATGATGATTATGCCTTCTTTATATGTCAAAGGATTAGATCAATATAAGCTCTTTTCTTTGTTAAGAAACGCTGGTTACAAAGTATACCGCGGTTTAGCCGGAGAGTTATATGCTATAAGTTGGGAAGTTGGTACTTCATTTAAGGAAGATTAAAGGAGGGATATAATGTCGTTATTTGAATACCTGAAACTCTATTTTGCAGTAAAGGCTGATTGTAAAAGGAGATGTAAGATGGAGTTTAGGACGCGTATGCGCGAACTTCTGGAGGCTTATCGTCTTCAAGGTTAATAAGGAATAGATATAATGGAGGATACGATGAGTAAAGATTTTATCTCTTTGGAAGGCGGCAAAACCATACTGAATGTAAATGCAATTGCAATGGTTTTCCCTGACGACGATAGGGATGATATGACTTGTATTAACATCATTGGCGGTACAAAGACATTTTATATCAAGGAAAGTTTTGAAAGCGTTAAAAAGAAACTTAACGACTGGGCGGCTGAAGAAAAGTAATATAACTAGAAAGGAAGTGGGAAAGGATGCTTAAGATTCAGGAGTTTATCCTTGCACACGATAACTGGCGTGAGCTTCTGTCTACTGCGCCTTATAACCTAAAGATTTCTGAGGATGACGGTTTTGTCCTCTTCAAGTACAACCAGATCAACTCCGATTTCTCTCAGGAGATCTGCAAGGAGGCTCGTGGTCTTATCCTTGATACTCAGGACAACTTCCGTGTAGTTCGTTATGCCTTCAAGAAGTTCTTCAACATCGACGAGAACTACGCAGCTCATATTGACTGGGATACTGCTGTCGCATCCGAGAAGATTGACGGCTCTATCATGTCCGTATGGTATGCTCGTGATAAGTGGCACCTGTCTACCAATGGCACCATTGATGCATTTAAGGCAGAGATCTCTGGTGTAGGTCCTTACAAGACCTTTGGAGACCTGTTCGAGTCTGTATGTCCTATGTCTACTTTCACCTACTTTGATAAGAATAAGTGTATCACTTTCGAGCTTGTCTCTCCTTACACTAAGGTAGTTATCGACTATCCTAAGACTCAGGTATATGTGCTTTCTATCCGTAATATGACCACTCTTGACGAGTATTCTATTGACTATCTTCAGGCTTGGGCTGACGCTAACGCTTTTGCTACTCCGCAGGTATATTACCTTAACAGCCAGTCTGACTACCGTAAGTTGGTAGAGGATATGCCTGACGGTCATGAGGGTATCGTTGTGCGTGACGCAAACGATAACCGTGTAAAGATCAAGACCCTTCTGTACTTCCAGATGCATCGCGCTCGTAACAACGGCGTTCTTACTCTTGAGCGTGCGATAGAGCTGATCTTGGCAAATGACCATGCAGAGTTCCTGTCTTATTTTCCTGAGTACACTAACTACTTTGACGCTGTTGCGGCTGTAATCAATGGGGTTACTCTGGTTGCACAAAACTGGGATGCAGCTCACTTTGCTTCTCAGTGGCAGCAAAAGTTTTCTGAGAAGGTTGCCAAGAAGCAATTTGCTATCGAGTTCGCAAAGACTAAAGCAGGTGGATTGCAGGCTTTGGCATTTAAGTGCTATGACGGAAATGGCGTAAAGTGGCTTTCTACTCTTACTGCGGCTCAGTGGACTCGTATGTTTGCACACCAGTTTTCTCTTATTAAGGAGGTTACTCTGTAATGAAAATTCTTGCAAAAATTTTTGCGATATCTGTTTTCGATTTTATCTGCATCTACGGTCTTGCTACTATTATTGTAGCTATTGTGTACCGTATTGCAGGTTGGGAACTCGATCCCTATCTCTTCATCGCATCTCTTGCATTCGGTAGGATTCTTGAACTAAATATTGACAAGGCTAATGAAGCTCGTAAGCAGATGATAACTTATGCTATTATGAAGCATATGCACGAATTTGAAGAGGGTGAGGATGATGAGGAAGAAGATTGATTTCTCAGCATATTTAACCTATACTCCATAGGAATAGACTGCTCCGCCGCCAGAGCCAAAGCCAAAAGTCGATATGTCTATTTGGCATTAGAGGCATTCTGGCGGCGAAGCGAAGTTTGTTTTCAAGGAAACGGTATCTGATCTAGGAGTAGTAGAGACTGAAGTAGAATATCGTAAAGCTATTCCTATTGTCATTACAGAGGATGATATTAACCGTTGGCTGCTCTACGGTTCTCCTATGTATTAAGAGAGTAAAAATTTGACTTTTTTGAAAATTTGTGGTATAATATAAATATAAAAAAAGATGAGGTGATTTTATGATTCTTAATGCGCAAATCGTGGAAACAGTTGTTGCAAGAGGTAGTATCTCTATCGAATTCGGCTTTGAGTATAACGGTAAACAGGGGCGCGGCAATATTCCTCTGCCTTTGTCTGTTGAAACAATTAGGTCTCTCCTTGATCTTACCGGTATCAAGTGCTGGGAAGTTCTGAAGGGGCAGTTCATCCGTATTGATGTCGATGATCAAGGCGAAGAATGGGAGATTCTGCGTATCGGCAATATCGTAAGTGATATGTGGATCACTATTAGTAAGAAGGATTCAGAAGATAAGACTGCTACTGAGTAAGGAGAGATGCTACGATGTGGTTTGACTACCGTGAAGCGAAAAATGAGACTGCCGCAAAAAATCAGGCGAGACAAGATTTGTCAGCTCTTTTATTCGAGTTTTTGCAGCAGCAGTTTGGAGAAGAGGGGCAGGTAGCTTATATCGGAAAGAACGAGATAGGCTTTACCTTCGGAGATGTCATTGATAAGGACGGATGTCCGGTCTATATGGTGGCTACTGTCAAGCCAGTTATCAAGAACTATCAGGCTCATTCTGGAGATAAGCGTCCGTCTGAAGCATTTGACTTTGATCAGGCGGCACAAGATTTCGCAGAGGAGCAGGCAGCGAAAGAAAAATAAAAATAAAAATTTGCTTTTTTCTTAATTTTGTGCTATAATATATATAGAAAGTTAAGAAAGGGGTAGATACCATGTATATGGTCATGAATACTCGCGGCGATGTATTTAATATGTCGCCGTGCGTCTATGAAGATGCACGACGCAACTACAACTGCGGTGGATATGCGCTTGGTATTTATGAGTGGTGGATTCCATACATGACGCCTAATCGCATTGAGTGTGACTACGATGAAGTTTATGATGAAGCAGATTCTTATGATGAAGATGATGTTTCTGAAGACGCTGTTCGTGCTCGTGAGATCCTTGCATACTGGGATGAAAGATATTCTGACATGATTGACGGCTTTGAATATCTGTTCAGACTTTGCTTTAACCGTGAGTATACTGCAAATGATGAATGGGATCTTGCAGAGTTTGACAATAAGATGTGTCTGGATTTTTCTGTTTTTATTCTGCTTCGTAGCTTCAAGTGGCTTCGCCGCATCGACTCTTTCAAAGAACTGCGTGACGATGAATATGGCATTGTCTTTGCCGTAGGTCATGGAGATTTCCATTTCGTTCGTTACGAGAATGGTATCTTTACCCATAAAAGGGGCGGCACCGATATTGAAGTTGTGAAGAAGTGGAAGGAAGCATTCCGTATTCCTTATGGGGATGAGGTGCGCTATGATGCAGGTCATGCCTTCTTTGCAGCCAAGAAAGAGGGGTTAAGATGAGTACAAGAAGCGTAATCGGTGTCTATGATAATGATACCAACAGTGTAAAATTTGTATATTGTCATAGTGACGGTTATCCTGAACACATGGTGCCGGCGCTGAAGCACTATACTGATAAAGAAACTATTATGAACGAAATCATCGGCATCGGTGGTTTTCGTTTTCTTGACGAGAAGTTCGGACCGGAGCGTCCGTATGGAAGAAATGATGGGGATGAGCCTGTCCCCGCAGGCAGAAGAACTCTGCACAACTTTATTCATCAGAGAGATCTTTATGGTGCAGATTTCCGCTATCTCTTTATGAATGGTAAGTGGATGTGTTTTGATTTCGATCCTGCTGATTATGACGAAGATGATGAATATGTCATTGAGCTGAAAGAGAAGCTCAAGACAATGCTTTCCTTTGTTCCGAATGAATACGGAGGCTATGATTTTCTTTAAGAAAGGAGTGAGAAGATGACCGATTTTGAAAAGCGTGATTACAATGCTCGTATGGCTGTCTTTGATGCGGCAAAACATCTTGTTGAACTTGGTCATAAGGTTGTAAGTGTTAATCTGTACGGCAGCCAAAACTACGACTGCGACACTCCTACCAGCGACCATGACTTTAAGGCAATCGTCATTCCTAGCATGGATGATGTTATTTTTAACCGCAAGCCTATCAGTACCGATATCGAGTTCAATGGCGGCTTAATTGATATTAAGGATATCCGTCTGATGTTTGACAACTACAAGAAGCAGAATGTCAATTTCATTGAAACTCTTTTTACTCGGTGGTACTGGGCGGCTCCTGACTTCGTCCATGAATGGGAGAGAGCTCGTGAAATGGCTGATAGAGTAGCTTTTGCTGATCCTGCTAAAAGTATTAACTGCATGATTGGCATGGCTAAGGAAAAGGAGCACGCACTGGCACAGCTTTACCCTAGCAAGGTCGCAATCGTTGAGAAGTACGGTTTCGATCCTAAGCAACTTATGCACATTCTCCGTCTGTATAATCTTATGCAGCGTTTTGTCTGGAAACTTGAAAGAGATACTATCCCTACTTATGGTGATCTGCTTATTCCCGATGACAATACCATCGACTACCTGATGATGATCAAGACCATGACTATGGAGACTCCTATCACTGTCGAACAGGCTAAGGCTATGGCGGCGGAGCATATTGCTCTAATGGAGGATATCAGAGACCGTTTCAAAAATGCTCATGAGGATCAGTGGGGCTTTGTTGATGAAGCAACTTATGCAGATTTCGATGCAATTCGTGGAGCAATCATGCGCAAAGGTTTTGCGACTGAAATTTTTGGGGGTAACTGGTAATGGAGCAATTTTATTTCAACGGAAATAACTATAATGTATAGGGGATTGAACTGCATATAAAACGATAGGATACAGGCTAGGAGGAGTTTCTTTATTTCAAAGATCCGACTAACATTTAGTGTACTACTGACATGAATGCTATTCGTACTGACTGTGGTGGCACTATAGCTATGCAAGGAGTCGAAATAAATCATCATGTTTCATTTGATTGCGGCTCTGTTTCTATTGTCAATGTTAATCGAATTGCGCCAGTAGTGGATGTGGAAAAAGCAACTACTCCGCCTGTTCCAGAGAAAGAACCAGACAGCTTGGAAATTACATGGTAAAAATTTGACATTTTTAGAAAAATATGCTATAATAATTATAGAAAAGATGAGAAAGGGGTTGTTATCGTGACTAGGCTCGAATCTATTCTGGCTTCAGTTCAGGACACCGAGGTTTTTAAGAAAGCCGTAGAGTGTCTTTCTCAGGATTTTCATAATTATGAAGGCGAAGAGGATTGCGTCTTTGAAGACGGAGTCCTTGAAGATTTTTGCTATGAAAATTCTACCGAAACAATGGAGTTTACTTGGGGTTCTGGTGTGAGCAAGGTTGCCCTTGTATGCAGCTCTTTCGACGGAAACGATTATGCTCTGAAGACTGCATATGTCGGTGCCGCATATTCACCATACAATCCTGATAAGGAAGATGATGAAGAAGATTGGCAGTTCTCTGAATATAAGTATGCAGATGAATGCCGCGTAGAGTACCTCGTATATCGTGCTGCTGTCGCGGCAGGTCTTGGTCATTTCTTTGCTGAAATGATTAAGATTGATACTGGCGTCTATATGCAGGAGAAGTATGATTCTTCTATCAGCCGTCTTGAAAATGAAGATATGGGACTTCATATCAGCGAGACACTCCTTACTTCCGATCTTTGCGATCGTTGCAGATCTGACTGGATTCTTTGGGAAAGGGATGCCATCGAGGATCTGGTAGAGCGTATCGGCTTAGAGAGCCTTTTCTCTCATTTAAGACACGATTGCAGCTCTTTTATGATGTTCTATAATCGTTACAGTATTGTTGAACTTCGTCGTCTCCAAGCATTTCTCGATGAATATGACATCAATGATCTGCACAGCTCAAATATTGGTGTCTTTGGCAACGATGTAAAGTTCATTGACTACTGCGGCTATGAGTCTAGCACATCTGAAAAGGTCGGCGTAAAAGCAGAAGAATAATTGATCGTGGCGCAAAATTATAGAGAAAAATAGTTTTGCGCCACATATATACAAATCCTATGGAGAAGAATAATGAAACAAGTATATCTACTTTTCGGCACACCAAAAGATATTGGATGTGATCGAATTCTTGCAGTATACTCTTCATATGAAGCAGCTCAGGCAGATTTTCAAAGCTGGATGGCGGCGGAAGAGTATAATCCAAATCCTCAGTTTGACGGACTTTATATTTTGCCGTTTACCGTTCACGATCATCCTATGGGGGTAAAGCTATGAACCAGACCTTTACCCTCTATGACAATGAAAAGAAATAGATTGTCGATGACGAAATTACTATAGTTCAGTTTATTGATTTTTACCTTAGTGATATAGAAGATTTAGACTCTCATCCCGAAAAGCATAGGCGTAAGTGTTTCTTGATGAAGTTGAATCACTTGGCGCGTAAGGAGAATTTTGTTTTTCGGAATTTTGAATTTTCAAAAAATTGACTTTTTATGAAAAATATGCTATAATATTTATAGAAAAGTTAAAAAAGAGATAATTCCGGTTCGTCTAACGGTAGGACGCCTGCCTTTGAAGCAGCGAATAGGGGTTCGATTCCCTTACCGGAAACCAATGAATCTATGGGCTTGTGGCGTAACAGGTTAGCGCTTCCGGCTCATAACCGGCTGGTTCTGGGTTCGAGTCCCAGCAAGCCCACTCATAGACATTGTCAGCAAATTCGTATTTTTATACAGGTTAGCTCAGAGGACTAGAGCACTCTGGTAAAAACAGAGAGATCATGGGTTCGAATCCCATACCGGCGTGAAAAGATGTCTAGTTTATAATGCCACATCGCCAAGAGGGTTAAGGCGCCGGTCTCTGAAACCGGTATTCGCAGGTTCGAATCCTGCTGTGGCAATCCCGTCGCCCATAGGACGGAAGGTTTTAGGTGCTGTAGGGAGCTATGGGAATCCTCCCAGCTCAATGAGGTTCTGAAAAATGGATCCGCCTAGCCATCATTGCCGTTTAGTGAAGTGGTAACACACCGGTCTCTAACACCGCAAGCGTGGGTTCGAATCCCTCAACGGCAACCAAATACGGGTGTGGTGTAACGGTAGCATGACGGTCTCCAAAACCGCAGATAGGGGTTCGATTCCCTTCATCCGTGCCAATTAAAAATTTGACTTTTTCTTAAAATTATGATATAATAATTACAGAAAAGGTTGAGGAAATGGCAGATGCAATAGCATCAGCAGTTATGTCAACCAAACTTGGTAGCACCGGAGTTTTTAAGATTGAGTTTTCAAGGTGCAGGCTTGTAAGTGGTAGCTTAAACTTTCCAGTTAATGTGGCAGACAATCTTACCTTCTGTTAAAAAGGTTTTTGTTTCGCACCTGCAAGCGTTATTGCAGGGTTCGACGGGATGTAGCTCAGTTTGGCTAGAGCGCCTGCTTTGGGAGCAGGAAGCCGCAGGTTCGAGTCCTGTCATCCCGATTCAAGACCTTACCCACTTTTCTAGGAAGTGTATTGGTAAGGCTGCTACGATGAAAATGGCATTATAGCATCCGGCTCTGAGATAATGTCAAAGCCCATGCAGATTGGGTGAGAGCAGGTTTGGCATCGTTACTGCTCATTTATTGCGTTGGTTGACCGCATATAGTCTACTCGGTTCGCAAGGAGCCGTGTTACCTAGTAACTCCTATCATGGAAACCCCCTTCGTGAAAGTTGATTAAACTCTGTCGCTACGGCGTCAGTGCTTGAGGGAGACTTGATACATGGCGCCATCGTCTAATCGGTTTAGGACATCACCCTTTCAAGGTGAAGATTACGGGTTCGAATCCCGTTGGCGTCATCAAATATTATCTATGTGGTGGAACGGGCAGACACATTTGGGGTGAATCCGTGCCATTGGCAGAAGGAAACCGATCCGAGGAGAAACCCTATGTTATTCACTCGGGAGAGAATAGCGTGCAGGTTCAAATCCTGTCATAGATAATAAATGCCCTTGTACTCCAACCGGCAGAGAGAGCGGTTTTAGAAGCCGTATAGTGAGGGTTCGATTCCCTTCGAGGGCACTCACGCTAAGTTTCGGATTTTTCTTAGCGTAGGTCTATACAGTCACGAGCAATCTGTGCAAATGTCCAGTAATAGAGATTTGTAAGTGACTGTTTAATGCGGCATTCGTATAATGGTTATTACATTGCGCTTCCACCGCGAAAATGGGGGTTCGATTCCCCTATGCCGCTCCAAGGGGAGCTGCTATGTGCATTATGGAGTCAGCACAGGCTCCGGCAGTTTCCTCTACCAACAGTGCCTAACACGCCTCTTTACAATGCGTACCAAGTTAGGTCTTTTAATGCACTGGGGAAGAAAGTCACCCCGAACAAGATGATCTAATCATTCAATTAGGACCTCCGTCCGGTTCGCCGGCGAGCAATGAAAGTATCCAGTCTTTCTTAAGGATTCGAGTTCAAAACCTTTCCGCTTTTCGGGGTTTTCCGTTAAATAAACCTTATCATAGTAGATGCGAAATCGGGCGGCGTACACTAATGAGCGCAAATAACTAGCAAATCGTAATATATTAGCTAGCGAGGAGTGAGGAAGTTTGCGTGGGAAATCGTCGTTACCCAAAGTGGCGCGGGAACTGCTTCCGATGCTGTAGGTTCCTTACTATG
>Ga0247611_10000146_pt1 | contig 145977 bp, 181 predicted proteins | sample 177DNAGHGhighgp2_FD_192422 | JGI IMG/M metagenome (GOLD analysis project Ga0247611, IMG submission 192422) | Sheep rumen microbial communities from Palmerston North, Manawatu-Wanganui, New Zealand - 1770 DNA GHGhigh gp2 | ecosystem: Host-associated > Mammals > Digestive system > Stomach >...
GTCGCGTGGCGATTGCCCACGCGACGCCAAAAGTCAAGTCTTGACAAAATAAAAAGGCGTTGCCCCACCACGAGCAACGCCAGGAAAGAGAGGAACGATTTTAAGTTGTAAAGTGTACCCGACGGGGCTCGAACCCGTGACCCCTTGATTAAAAGTCAAGTGCTCTACCTACTGAGCTACGGGTACATAACCGCATTACTTTTTAGGCGGTCTGTGCTTGATAAGTTTTAATGTGTATTCGTCACCGCAATACTCAAAACTGATTTCAGTTTCAGGCTTAACCTTAACATTTAATACAAGTCCCTCATCAATGATAAATTCTTCATTTTCAAGGGCAGTCTTAAAGAAATTAATAAGACTTGCCTTGTTTTCGTCAACCTTGCGTTCAACCTTTTTACGCTCTTTTTTCACGGTTGCCTGTGTGTAGTTAAGCATTTCCTTGGAACCGAGTTCCATTTTTGCCATTTCAAGGGCTTCATCTTCAGTAACAGGTTCGCCATCTTCAAGGGCTTCATTATAAATTTCTTTTGCTAACTGTTCAAGTGTTTTTGCCATTTTTGTATCCCTCACTTTCTATAAAAATTATAACAAAATTTTTAAATTTTGTCAAGTAAGAATTTTTAATCGAAAACAATTTTTTTTCTTTCTTGACGAGTGGGATGCTTTGCGGTTTTCATCTCACGAGTGCCGAGATTTTGGTCTACAAAAACTCTACGCTGTTTCTGAAGTTCTTTCCATTGTTTCTTTGTCATGTCCTTGCGTCTATTGTAATTCATTTTTTTAACCCTCATAATATAAAATCACAACCTCTACAGTATCATCATCTTTAATTCGCATAGTGGTTGAAATTATTTCCATTGGAGTATCAAACCTATCACACAAAAGATGATTTATTTCCTCTTCTATTGTATCACAACTGCCATTAAAAGGAAAAGAGCCTTTATAAAATTTATAATATTTTAACATCTTGATTACCTCTCTTGTGTAATTATAATATCATTATTATAGGAAAATTGCAATAGGTAAAATTACACAAAATTGCCGGAAAAATTTTGTTGATCCTGGTACTTGACAAAAATTGCGGCGCGTGTCAAATCATACACGCGCCGCCAGGAAAGTCAAGCGGTTTCCGCAAAATTTTACCCCGCACGATTGTGCGGGGTGTCGTCATTAGCGGATAGCCTTGCGGTTCGCTCTCTGTTTTTCGGTCAAAGGTGAGGGCTTCTCTCTGATTTCTTCAAAGATAATCTCATAATCTCTACCTGAGGCTTTTACCTCTCTCATGGTGTTAACTACAGTTCTGTTGGAAAGTTTGTAAAGCAATCTTCTCATAATTTTTTACCTCTCTTATTTTCCTAAAATATTGTTGCCTACCGCGGTCAAAACATCTTGAACAAGGTCATCTGTTACAAGTTCCGAGCCAAGTTTATCGCAAAGATAATCGGATACTAAATCATAGACATTATCAACAAGGTTCTCAAGGTCTATATTGACTGTTTTTGTAACTGTAAAATCCATTTGGTTTACCTCTCTTTCTTAACTCTGTAATTATAATATCATAATTTTTTTTAAATGTCAACCGAAATATAAAAGTTTTAAAAAATAAATATTAAGGACACAACCTGCAAAGTGCATTACAATGCTATTAATGTGGCGGTCGGTTGTGAAATCTTTAACAAGACCGAAAACCGCAATAGCAAGACCAAACCATGATACAGACAAGCCAAAAATCATAATCAGAATAACATTTACGCATTGAATAATCGCACGGACGTCATTCATTTCAAACTTGTAAGCACCCTCAATGTTGAAAAATTTTCTCATTCTCATTACCTCTCTCTTTTGTTTCTGTAATTATAATACTACTATTTTGGGATAAAAGCAATAGGTAATTTTATACAAATTTCGCCCGGAAATTTTGTTGATCTTTACTATTGACAGATTTTACGACGCGTGCCGCCCATGCACGCGTCGCCAAACGCTTGTTATGTAACAGGTGTTATTTCCAGGGCAAAAAATAACACCCCGAATTTCTTCGGGGTGTCGGTGTTTGGATTACTGAACCGCAGTGAAAAGTGCGGTCTTCTTATCCATGGTGCGGGTAGCCTTTCCGCTCTCAACAAGTTTCTTGAGGTAAGCGGAAGTCTTCTGCGGTGCGAAGTCCTTGACAGCATTGGTAGCGGTCTTGGTCAACTCGGTGACGGTGACAGCCTTGCCGACAGCAACAAGTGCATCATAGACAGCAGTGGTGTTCGCATCAACCTCTGCGGTCTTCTTTGCGGAAACCTTGGAAGTCTTCTTCTCAAGCAGGGCAATTCTGCTCTCGCAAAACTCAACAAGGTCATTCCTCTCGTTAGCCTTTGCAAGTGCGATAATCTCATTGAAGTAATCTCTCTGTGTAACCTTGGTGTTTGCCATAATCATCAACCTCTTTCTTAAATTAAGTTTTCTTTGTTACAAGTACATTGTATCATTTCTTTATTCAATTGTCAAGCACTTTTTTTATTTCTTTTTGCGGAAGTTGCTCGGAAACCGCTGAAATTGACTGTTGAGGTTTGCCGTGTCGACTTGGTGGGTTGTCCTCTGTGAAAGTCGCTTTCTTTTCTCTTTTGTAAGTACATTATAATATAAATTTTTATAAAAATCAAGTATGCATTCTGCACAAAGTTCCGGGAAGATCTTTGTGCAACTTTCACCTGGATTTCCGCTTGACAAAATGTTGAGGGTATGGTACAATGGAAATTTCGTCGCGCGGCGGCCCATCGCGCGACGCCAAAACAAAAGGCAGTGGTATTACCACCACTGCCCTGTAGATGCCAGGCTTTCAGCCATCGCCTCATCATAGTCGGATTCGCCTGTGTACTCGTCCTCGTCATCATCCCCAAAAATGTCATTCTGACAGTCGGGGCACATTCCGCTGATTATCTGCTCACGCTCAGTGGCGTTCAGATAGGGGAACGCTTTCTGAGCAAGTTCACCGCACTCATAAGCGAAAACGCTCTCAGGTTTAACCTCAACCGCATGCTCACATCCGCAAAAAGGACAAACATTGATAAGTTTCATATTGATTACCTCTCTTTCTTTTGATAAATCTATTTTACCATGGTAGGGCTTGAATGTCAAGCCCTTATTTTATTTTTTTCAGAATTTCGATTATGTTGTCAACATTGTAGGCGGTTCCGTTCCATTCGTTGCGGTTGCGTTCTTCATCATCAAAGAGAATTCCATTTCCGCAAGTGCTTTTGGGTGTTCCGTATGCCACTATAGAGATTTTATTCCACTTTACAGACGGCAGGTGCTTTTTGAGCCACTCAAGTTTTGCGGTTGTCACTCTTTCGTCAAAGTCGGGATTTGAATTCTTTGCTAACCAACTGATGACAGTAATGGTGTTGCCGTTTCTCTGAAGTCTATTGAGAACCCTTGCAAGACTTGCCATATTAACGAGGGGAGTGGCTTCTCTATAAGGTCTTTCGCTCTTGTTGTTAAGGTCATTGAGCCATCCCTCTACGCCGTAAAGGTTAGCAATTGTGCCGTCCATGTCGAAGTTGATATTCATACTCTGTACCTCTCTTTCTGTATCTATAATATCACTTCAAGTCCAGAAATGCAATAGGTAATTTTGCACAAAATTTCGGGATCATCCGGCATGAATTTTTGTGCAAATTTTCGCTTGACAAAATGTGCTGCGGTGTGGTATAATAAAATTTCGCGGCGCCACAAACCCAAAGCGCCGCGCCAGGATTTGTCAAGCACTTTTTTCAAAAAAAATTAAGGGCGATAAATCGCCCTTAATCATCAGAGTCCTTTGCAATTCCGACAATATCGCACATCTTGAAAAATCCAACAGGTTTTATTCCGCTCTGAAGATACACGATTTCATCTTTGATTTCAAAGGTGTCAACTCCATCAACAGTGATTTCATCGCCCTCATGCTCTTCAGTTCCTTTAAGAAAAATAGTAAAACTACTCATATTTTTATCTCCTTTCGATAAATCTATTTTATCATAGTGGGATTGACTTGTCAAGTCAATCCTCACTAAAAATATCATTGTTTTCGCAAAATTCAAAAATTGTTTCACGGACTTTCGACCACATCATTTTGATTTTGCGGGGATGGGCTTCCGCATAATCAACAGCCCACGTAGTTGCTTCAATTTCATCAGGTAACATAAAATATTGATAAAGAATTGCTTTTATTTCTTGAGGGTCATCAGTGTTTTCAAGTGCTTCACTTATACGCTCTTTTTCGTCAACACAAAAATTAATTGTTTCTTCATCTAAATTTGGTAATGTGTAATGGTGTCCTACCTCATGCAATAGACTAATAATAAAACTATTAGGTACAGCATAATCAAAAGTATCCTTTAAAAAATCTATAAAATAATCATCCCCGATATAATCTTCGATAATTTTAAAATCAACTCTATGGTTTGTAGGATAGTACATATAACCATCAGTATCATTATAACATGCTTTGCTGATACCAAAAGGAGCAAGAATTGCGGAAACCGCCTTATTAAGTTTTCTGATACCCTTGTAACCCATACTCTGTACCTCACTTTCTGTACCTATTATAATCTAAAAATCGGGCAAATGCAATAGGTAATTTTTCACAAAAATCCGGCTTAAAATTTGTGCAACTTACCTATTGACAAAAAATGCGGCGCGCTACAATCATGCGCGCGCCGCAGATCAGTTGTCAAGTGTTTTAGGTAAAAAAATGAGACGCCCTGCGGGTTCAGGCGTCTCTCGGTCGCATTAGGTGGCGCCCAACTCAATCCCGCGACCTTTGGCGCCCCTTTCGGCATTTCTCTAAACAAATAAATTAACGTTACGACTACTTGGGTGGACTTCTCATAAAAAACACCTCTTTCTTTTGTATTGGGTTTTCCCTCGTTTCGCTCAACTCTGACAGAGCCTTTGTCGTGTCCTAATTGAGTACTTCCCTCGGAGACTTCCCTCTTCTGTTATTATAATAGCATACTGATTAACTATTGTCAACTAATTATAGGCAATAAAAGATAAAAAAAATACCTTCGATGATAACAACAGATGCAAGAATACCACACACAACACGTATAAGATTATCCATACTACATTACCTCTCTTTTCTCTTGTCAAGCGGTCTCACGAATTCTCTTGTAGTAGATTACGTGTCCATTGAGGTAAACCTCAAGCTTCTTAACGCAATCGGTTGCGTAAAGGTCACTGAAACGGCGGAGCATCTTGTCACATGCGGTTTCGGCATCAGATGCGGTGATGTTGCACTCAAGGATATCAAGATTAGTAACGAAAAGGCGGACGGTGTAAGTATTCATAGTAATTACCTCTCTTTCTGAAACCATTGTATCATGTGGAAGGGCTTTTGTCAAGCCCCACATGCTACAATATAGTAAGGCTTGACAATCTCATAGAGGCGGTCAATTTCCTCAAGAGAAAGAGGATTGTCAAAGGTATCGACAACAATCTGAAAAACGTCCTCATTGACGTCATAATCAACAGCATAAATGTCGTCAGAAATGGACTCGATACGAGCAATAAGAGTGCAAGGGTCAATAAGTGCATAGTCACAGAAAAACTTCATAGTCATTACCTCTCTTTCTGTATCTATAATAGCATACTGAAACCAGGATTTCAATAGGTAATTTTGTACAAATTTCGGGATCCGGAATTAGAAAATTTTGTGCAAAATGCCTATTGACAAAATAGCCAGCAGTATGGTATAATGGAAATTCGCGCCGGCACAAATGGCGTACGGCGCGCCAAAAAAGGACGCTTTCCGCGTCCTTATTATCAGACCGTCTTGGCGAGGTCAGCCTTGACCTTGTGGCGGTAACGGCGGTTCGCCTGCTTGGTGGTGATGATGACCTCGCCGTACTTGTTGTATGCCCTAACGCTCTTGGTTCTCTCGGTTCTCTTCATTTTGATTACCTCTCTTTCTATAAATAATATATCACATTAGAGGTTTTGTGTCAACATTTTTTTAAAAAATTTTTTATACAAGAGGTGCAAGTTTATTTTCGATAAATGCACTGTCCTCAACTCTTGCCTTGAAAGTAACCTTAGAATAATCCATTTCAACGTGTTCAACCTCAACCCAACAAGGGATAGCAAGAGTGATTTCCTCAATAGCCATGATAAGTGCAAAAGAATTTTCGATGTAATAGATTTTCTCTACCATAATTATACCTCACTAATCAGTCAATGTCAAGGAGAAACTTGAAAAAGTTTACTTTGTCGATAAACTCTTCCCACGTGGGAGCCTGTCCGTTCTGTCTTACGTATCCATCGAACCACTCGTCAACCATTTTCTGAAGTGCCTTGTTATTCATACTGATTACCTCTCTTCCTTAATTCTGAAGTAATTATATCAAAAATCTTTTAAGTTGTCAACACTTTTAAAAAATTTTTTTTTGGTGCGGTTGTCGGCATCAGCCGACAACCTTTTCCGCAAGAAGCTTCCCATGCTTCATAACATTCCATGCGATTTCATTTCTATCGGTCTTGCCGTTGCTATAGAAAAAGTATCCATCCGCGAATTCGTAGTAGTAAGTCTTGAATCTTGCCATTTTGATTACCTCTCTTTCTGTAAATACTATATCATGTTGAGGTTTATTTGTCAATACTTTTTTTATTTTTTTTAGTAGTTTCCGTTGGGTTGTTAGGCTTTCAAATATCGGTTTTAACTGATTTAGTTAAGTTCGTTACCCTACTAACCGCTAACTATTGCCAACTGTCTCTTTGAAAGGTATCCGCTACTCTTTTCCTTTCTGTAATTATAGTATAGCACAAACCCAGGATTTTTCAATAGGTAAAATTGCATAAATTTTTTTCATTATTTTTGTGCAAGATCACCATTGACGCAAAATAGCAAAAATTGAGAAGTTAGCACCGGCTAACCATAGTTAGCATAGGCTAACCAGATCCGCTTGAGTTAGCATGTGCTAACTGACATGTGTGTCAGTTAGCCTGGGCTAACTGGGATAAACGAGTTAGCATAGGCTAACCAAAAAGCCCTGGCAAAAATCTGGTTAGCATAGGCTAACTGAAACACGGCCCTCGGCGTGCGGGAGCAAATCGCACTCGGGCCGAGCAGCTAACGACAACACACATTTATTGTATGTGTTGTTTTTCTTGTATTGAATTTATTGTTCTTTGTATAATAAATAAAATTAATTATGTTTGTTCTTTTGTTACTCTTTGTTCTTGTTGATTGTGTGTCATTGCAACGATTGATTGTCTATCAGTCGTGGCAGCAGGCGTTTGTTAGGGCTATCAATCCCGCGTATTTGTTAGGGGTGCGTCGCTGCTAGGAGACTCCTCGGCGTAAAAACCCCCCGGTATATTTCGGGATTTTTCTTGGCTGAATAGAGAAAGTGCTTTTTGCTCCTCATTCGACGCACCAAAAATTTTTATAAATTTAAATATTCGGGATTTATTAAATCATAATCCCAATACGGAATCCACTGTAAAATTATACCATGCGCCTTACAATAGTCGTCTTTACGAGCATCACGTTGCTTTTGATATTCAAAAGCTTCTTCTCCGCCATAATATTCAATGGGTTTATAATGTTGTTCTCCATTAAATTCAATAGCTTTAATAATTTTATTATTATTATCAAAAATAACAAAATCAAAAAACATTACTTCATTTTTTTCATTTTTTATTCTATACTGCTTTTGAAAATTTACATCATATTGTTCTAATAATTGTCTTATTTTAAATTCTCCTGCGGATTCAGATAAACATCCACATGAACGAGTATAAATTTTTAAATGTTCTAATCTTACTTCAAAAGGGTTACTTCCACAATCACATTGTACTTTTACATAAGTATGATTTCCTTTAGCCTGTCCTTCTCCTATGATAGTTAATTTACCATATCTATCACCTATTTTCCAAGATCTTAATTGCATACCTTTACAATTATTACAAAATCGTGGTTGTTTATCTAAATCAGTTTTTCTAACACTAGCAATATTACCACAATTATTACATTTACATATCCAAAATGTTTCATGTGATTTAGATTGCGGGTTCCAGTCTCGTGCTTCTACACTCCAGCACCCGCAAATTTGTCCACTATAATCTTTTGCTGCCATAAAAAAATCCTCCTTAAGATTGTTTGTTACTATATCTATTTTATATTATATCAAAAATTCCCGAAATTGTCCAGAAAAGATTTCGGGATTTTTTAGGAAGATGTTTGAAAAATATCTTCCTAAACTCTTGACTTTTGTAAAAATTTTTGGTACAATTATTATAAAGATAAAGAAAGGAGACTTTATATGGAGAATCAAGAACATATTAAAATGGACTATGATCTCCCCACCGCAGAAGAAAGAGTAAAGAAAGTAGAAGAAATAATTGCTAATACGCCTCCAGAAAAACTTACACCTTATTATCTGGATAAAATGGCTGAATATATTACAGAACCTATAACAAAAGAAGAGAAAAAAGAAAAATTAATTTTAACAAAGAACCACATGAAAAATGTGCGGTCAAGGGAAACCTCATTTGAAGGACTTGTAGGAAAATTAGAGAATGGGGAAGATGGCATTTATAACATGATTGCCAATGATAAAAATATTATCTTCAATAGAAAGAAACCTATATCAGAACAAGAGTATGAAGATTATCCTATCCTTAGATCCCTTAAAGATGATATAGAAAAGCTTGAAGAAAAATTTAAAAATACACGCGGAAAGAATGCTTACACTCTTAAAAAGCAAATCATGGAGATGTATTCAAATCTTTATGAAATGAAAAAAGCATTTAATCCTCCTATCTACACCAATAGCATAGTTAAAAGTGTTGCGAAATTTGATTTATCAGACTACATTACTATTGGGGAAGATGGTCTTCCGCATAATCGCGGCTATATCAGTTTCTTTAATGAAGAACATATTTCCCTCTTATTATGTAATTATTCAAAACTTAAAGAAGAATGTTGGGAAAAAGTACAAAGTGATCTTAAATGGATGATGGAAGACTTTGATGCTCTGGTTGAAAGAGCACTTAAAGAAACATATCCTATGTATTATGATATAGTAACTTATAAAGTAGATGGAAAGCAGAATGCGGAAATCCAACAGCTCCTTTATGAAGATTATGATATTAGACATTCAGTAGAATATATTTCTTCATTATGGCGTAACAAAATTCCTAAAGTTATTGCGGAGACGGCGGTTAATGACTACTTAGTCTGGTACTATACGAACGAAGAGTATGGTAAGTGGAAGCGCTGTTCTCGTTGTGGTCAAATCAAATTAGCTCATAACAACTTCTTTTCAAAGAATAGTACAAGCAAGGATGGTTTGTATTCTATCTGTAAATGTTGCAGAAACAAGAAAACAGACCAAAAGAAAAAGATAAAGAAGGAGTGAGTTTATGCCACAAGGAATTGCGGTGGCAGAAAATGGTCAGGTCTATTGTTCTAAATGTCGAAAGACGATGGCGGCAACCAATTTTTATCAATATAAAGATGGTACGAAATGTGAATTGTGTAAAAGTTGTCTTACTATGCACATCAATAATTTTGAACCTGATACATTTTTATGGCTACTAGAAAAATTTGACGTTCCATATATTCCTGCGGAATGGAATACATTGCGGGATCGTGCTTATCAAAAAGATCCTTATAAAATGAATGGAATGTCTGTCTTTGGTAAATATCTCTCCAAGATGAAGCTTAAACAATGGAAGCAATATACTTGGGCAGATACAGAACGATTACAAAAAGAAGCCGAAGAAAAAGCTAAATTATATGGTAATCAAGAAGTCATTAACGAAGAAAAAATAAAAGAGATGGAAGAAGCTTTTCACAATGGCGAGATTACTGAGGCTCAATGGCTTACTTATCAAGAAGTAAATGCACCGCAACCAGAATTTCAAGTAATTGATGGTGCGGTGACCACTGCTGGACCGAATAGTGGGTCTAGTCAAATGCCTGTTAATGACAGTCCCTTTGAGGCTGCGCCGCTTCCCGATGTAGGCGCAGAATTAACAGAAGAAGATAAATTATATTTAACAAATAAATGGGGTCAATTGTATTCTTGGGCAGACCGTGTTTACCTTGAAGGTAAATATCAAGATTTCATGAATTCTTTTGATATTCAAGGTGCGGCAAGGGTAGATACTCTGATTCAGATATGCAAGCTTTCGCTAAAGATGAATCAGGCTTTAGATACTGGAGATATGGATTCCTACGCAAAACTTTATAAAGCATATGACACTTTGATGAAGAGTGCTAAATTCACAGAAGCACAGAGAAAAGAGGAAAAGTCTGGAGAATTTGATTCTGTCGGTCAGATTGTTTATTATGCGGAAAAGGAAGGTGGCAAGATTCCAAGATATAATATCGATACTCCTTTAGACGTGGTTGATGAAGCAATTGCTAATTTAAAGAAATATAATCATGATTTAGTTGCTAATGATCCAACATTGTCACAAATGATTGAGAACTTCATTAAGAGACGTGAAAGTGCTGAAGCACAAAAGAAAGATCTTAAAGAAGCTAAAGCTCAAGGTAAGGATTATGTTGAAATTGAAAATGAAGATTATGTTGAATTTAGCAAATTATTAAGTGAAGATAGAGAGGAGGAAAAAGATGAGCCTTCAACAGATACTTGATGTTTCCTCTTCTCGTTCTCTTGTTAAAGATGAAGTATCAGAAGAAAGAATTAAAAATAATTTAGATGCTATAAGAGAAGAAATAGCATTTTTTAGAGAATATCCTGATTTATTTGTTGATACGATAAAAGGGCCAGATTGTACTTTTAAATTTAGATTTACACAGAGAATTTTCTTACGCAGTATTATGCGGCATCGCTACGTATACTGCGTATTTACGCGTGGTTTTAGTAAATCATTTCTTGCAATTATGGCGTTAATGCTTCGTGCAATATTGTTTCCAGGTAGTAAAGTATTCGTTACTACTGGTGGTAAGGAACAGGCTGCATTGATTACTATATCTAAAGTTGAAGAAATTTGCAAACTCATTCCCGCACTTTCTAATGAGATAAATTGGGAAAGAGGTGCATCAACTAAATCAAAAGATAACGTAAAATATAAATTTAAAAATGGTTCTGAATTAGATATTTTGGCGGCAAGAGAAAGTACCAGAGGTCAGCGTCGTAATGGTGGAGTTATCGAAGAGGTAAGTAATATTGCCTTAATACATTCTTTTCCTGCTTATCGGCAGGGGTTACAGAAATGTAGCTAACGGGGAAGCCTAAGTTTAAAAAATATGGTAATCCCGTGGGAAAATTTGGACAAACTTTATTAAAAATAATAGTTAAATCTTCAAATATTACTGTAAAGTAATATTTATAGATTAAGTAAATTGGAGGATTTAACTATGATGGGAATTTATAAGTTCCAAAATAAAATTAATAAGAAAATTTATATTGGTCAATCAATTTCATTAGAAACACGATATAAAAGTCATTATAATAATTATAAAAATCCAAATTTGGAAGATTATAATACTAAATTTTATAATGCTTTAAGATATTATGGTTTTGAAAATTTTTCTTATGAAATTTTAGAATCTGCTGATTATTTTACTAAAGAAGAATTAAATGAAAAAGAAATTTATTGGATAAGTTATTTTAATTCTTATGAAGATGGTTATAATAGCAATAGAGGTGGTTTTAAAGTGACTGAAAATAGTGAAGATCATCCTATGGCTAAGTTAACAAATGAACAAGTATTAGAAATTAAACACAAATTAAAAACTACTACAATTAGCCAATATCAAATTGCAGAAGAATATGGTGTTACTCAATCTTTGATTGCAGAAATTAATAATGGTCGAAGATGGGCAGCAATTGGTATTCAAGAACAGTATCCTATTAGAAATCAAGGAATTATGAGAACTGGTTCTAAAAATCATCGATCAGTATTAACGGATGAACAAGTTATGGATATGCGAAAAAGAAATGCTAATGGCGAAAGTAGGAGCTTAATATTTGAAGATTATAAAAATATTTGTTCAAGAAGTACTTTAGATAAAGTAATTAGCGGAAGAGCTTATACTAATTTACCCGTTTATAAAAATGGAGAATGGACAAATTAGCCTGTATCGACTATCCCTTAGGTTGAAATGCTGGGGAGTAGGGTTGCTATTGATACGCAGCTAGGTTTTAGGAAACGAAGCCTATGAAAACCGAAAGAGATGTAATACTTTTAAAGTATTAAAATTTAGTCAGTGCTTATGGAAACATAAGAATTACATGAATATTAGTTGACGAAACTGCTCTTAATGAAATTATTATTCCTACTACCAACGTAGATAGGAATCTTCCTGATGGAACAACAGATCCAGATGAAGTGGTTAACCAATCTCAGATATATATTACATCTGCGGGTTGGAAAAATTCTTATGCTTACGATAGATTGATTGAAATATTATTGAATTCAGTTTTATTCCCTGATCAGTATATGATTCTTGGCGGAGACTATCATCTCGCGATTCTCGAAGGGGCAGTTAAGGAAGACATGGTTGATGAAATGAAGATGAATGGTACTTATGATGAATCTTCATTTGATCGTGAGTATGGAAGTGTTTGGTCAGGTGATGCTGCAAATGCTTACTTCTCGAATGATGCCTTTGAAAAGCATAGAGTATTATTACAGCCTGAATATGAATTTAGCGGAAGATCTAGTAAAAATGCTTATTATGTAATTGGAGTCGACGTTGGACGTAAGGGATGTAACTCAGAGGCTAGTGTAATAAAAGTTACGCCGCAACCGCAAGGAGATGCTCTTAAGTCTCTTGTTAATATATATTCTCTTTCTGCAGAACATTTTGAAGAACAAGCAATTCATATTAAAAAATTATATTATAAATATAAAGCAAGAACTGTTGCTATTGATGCCAATGGTCTTGGTGTTGGTCTTATAGACTTTATGGTTAAGGCACAAATAGATCCAGAAGATGGAAGTGAATTACCTCCTTTTGGTGTTGAAGGTGGAACTTATGAAGAAGTTCTCCAAGATTATAAAAAATATAGAACAGATGATATGGAAAGAGATGCTATGTATTTAATCAAAGCTAATGCTCCTATAAATACAGAAGCACATACTTATGTTCAAACACAAATGAGCAGCGGAAAGATTAAATTATTAATAGATGAACAAACAGCTAAAGCTAAGTTAATGAGTACTAAGGTTGGTCAGAATATGACACCAGATGAAAGAAATGATTATTTAATGCCTTTCCAACAAACTACTATATTAAAGAATCAGATGTTGAATTTAGTTGAAGATAATGATGGTGTTAATGTTATTTTGAAACAAAATAATAGATCAATACCTAAAGATAAATTTTCAAGTTTTGAATATGGGATGTATTATATAAAACAAGAGGAAGCAAGGAAAAAGAAAAGAAAGTCTCATTCTCTTGCGGATATGCTATTTTTTAATTGAGTAGGACAAAGGTTATTAAACATTAACTTGTATTTATGATTTATAATGTATAAAAGAAAGTGAGAGATATATTTTATGAGAAGTTCACGCGGAGAGATAAAAATAGTAGATATTTTAACTCTTGCTGGTTTAAACTTTAAAGAAGAATATAGTTTCCCTGATCTTGTTAGTTCTAGCGGACGACCATTAAGATTTGATTTTGCTGTATTTGATGATGAAGGTGAACTTGATTTTCTTATCGAATATCAAGGTATTCAGCATTATGAAGCAAAATCAAAATTTGGTGGCGCTAAAGGTTTATATCAGCAAAAGTTCAATGATGCTCAAAAGAGAGAGTATTGTAGAAAGCATGGATATACTTTAGTATGTGTTCCATATTGGGATGAAAATAGATTAGACTATGATTATCTCATGAAGGCAGCAGGATACTAAATATAATTTTAGATGAAATTTGACTTTCTCTAAAATTTTTGATATAATTATTAAAGATGATAAGGAGGTATCTCTTCTAATGTCAGAAAGAAATGAAGAAATTAAAGCCAAAGGCTTTGATATAATACATGGAAGAAATATGGATACTACCTATCACGAAGGACATACCGGATATCAATCACAACCAAAGCCTAGTATTGATTATAATAAAATCAAGATTGGTGCTAAAACTCTTGAAGATGCGATTATTGATATAGGAATTCTTAAAAAAGTTAATCCTAGACTTGCAGATAAGGAATTTGTATTAAAAGCTATTTATAGTTATGATTTAGTAACTATGAGAGAAATATCAGATTTCTTTTATAAAGTAAGTGGAATTTATAGTCGTATCTTAAGATATATGGCGTTTATGTACCGTTATGATTGGTATATCACTCCTTATGTAAATGATCAAAAGGTTAAGAAAGAAAAAATCCTTGAAGGTTTTAGTAAAAGTTTACAGTTATTAGATAATTTTCATGTAAAGAAAGCATTAGGAGATATAGCTTTGAAAACTTTACGCTATGGTGCTTACTATGGCTATAAGGTTGAAACAAAGAATGGTATTGTTCTTCAAGAGCTTCCCCCAAATTATTGTAGAAGTAAATTCTATTATGGAGATAAGCCTGCTGTAGAATTCAATATGAAATTTTTTGATACACATTTTAGAGATACTGCTCAAAAGATGAAAGTATTAAAAATGTTTCCTGAGGAATTCAGTAAAGGGTATATCTTATATAAACAAGGAAAATTAGTTCCTGATTTTCCTGGGGATGATAGTGGTTGGTATTTACTTGATGTAAACAATACTGTTAAATTTAATGTTAATGGTGAAGATTATCCTGCTTTTATATCAGTGATTCCACTTATTCTTGATCTTGTTGAAGCTCAAGATTTAGATAGGAAAAAGACAGCTCAAAGATTATTAAAAATCATTATTCAGAAAATGCCTATGGACAAGAATGGCGATTTAATCTTTGATGTTGATGAAGCACAGCAATTACATAATAACGCTATTCAAATGTTGGGTAGAGCAATTGGTATTGATGTGTTAACAACTTTTGCGGATGTCGATGTTGCGAATATGGCGGATAGTAGTGTTGCTTCCGCACAAGCAGATGATTTAGCAAGAGTTGAAAGACAAGTTTATAACGAAGCTGGTGTTTCTCAGATGCAATTTAATACCGATGGTAATATTGCATTAGAGAAATCAATCTTAAATGATGAAGCTTCGATGTATAACTTGTTATTACAATTTGAAATGTTCTTAAATGATGTAATTTCTAAATTTAATACAAATCCTAAAAAATTAGAATATAAAGTACAGATATTAACTACAACAATTTATAATTATAAAGAACTTGCAAAATTATATAAAGAACAAACTCAATTAGGTTATTCTAAAATACTTCCTCAACTCGCTCTTGGACAATCACAAAGCAGTATTCTTGCTAATGCATTCTTTGAGAATGATGTTCTTGATCTTGTTAATGTATTTATTCCACCTCTTATGAGTTCTACTATGAATACAACAATTCTTGATAGAAAGAAAGGCGGAGATGCGGCAACCCAGCCTGGGGATTCTGAGGGCGCTGGCCGCAAAGAAAAACCTGATGATGAAAAAAGTGAAAAAACTTTGAAGAACTTAGAATCTCAAGGTTAAGTTGGAGGAACCATATGAATAGTAGAATTAGTGTTCCAACAATAGATGGAATTCAGTTTGTTAATTTACAGCCTTCAGATGTTTCTCCACTTATGAGTAAGTGTGATATTAAGGTTTTGTATATAGGACAAAATAGAAATCATAGTTTTATTTCTAAAGAAACTGCAACTGAAATGTCTAAAACCTTAAGGGGTTGTCCTGTTGTTGGATGGTATCGTGAAGAGCAGAAAGATTTTGGTGATCATGGTGATCAATTAGTTATTGATGGTAATGGTGCTAGATTTAATGTTCTCACAAAACCTTATGGATTTGTTGCTCCTGATGCTAAAATTTGGTTTCAGTTTTTTGAGGATAAAGATGAATTTGGTAATACTTGTGTAAGAGAGTATCTTTGTGCAGAAGCATTTTTATGGACTAAACAGTTCCCAGAAGCACAGCAAGCTATTGATAATCATAATCCTCATTCAATGGAACTTGATGAAGAAACTTTAAAAGGACATTGGGCAACAGATAATAATTCAGGTCTTGAATTTTTCATAATAAATGACGCGATTTTTTCTAAGTTATGTATTTTGGGAGAAGAAGTTGAACCTTGCTTTGAGGGATCAAGTATTCTTCCTCCAGATATAAGTTCAAGCTTTAGTAAAGATGATTTTGTAAAAGATCTTCTTAATATGGCTAAAGAACTTAAGTTTGCTTTAAGTAATAAGAATAGTGAAGGAGGACTTTCAACAATGGAAGACAATAAGGCTCCAGAGATGGAGAATAACATTCAGCCTGTTGAAAATTCTTTCTCTGAGCAGGGCGAAAATAGTGAATTAAATGCTGCTGAAAATGAAAATAATACAGCAGGAGAATTCGCTAAGAAGGAAGAAGAAAAAGAGCAGCCTAATGAAAAGAAGGATGATCAAGCTTCTGACGACAAGAAAGAAGAGTCTTCTGACGATGACAAAAAGCCTGCTTCAGATGAAGAAGAGAAGAAAGAAGAACCTAAGAGCAAGTCTTCATTAGAAGAAGTTACTGCAGAGAATGAGTCTCTTAAGGCTAGTCTCGAAGAACTTCAAAATAAATTTGCTTCATTAGAAGAAGAAAATAAGAAACTTTTAGATTTTAAACGAGAAGTTGAAGACAAGCAAAAAGATGAATTAATTGCTTCTTTCTATATGCTTTCTGATGAAGATAAGAAAGATGTAGTTGAAAATAAGGCTAATTATTCATTAGATGATATTGAAAGTAAGCTTTCTGTTATTTGTGTGAGAAAGAAAGTTAATTTCACAGCTAATGATAACGCTGCATCTGAAAATAATGCTGCTGCACCTACAATTTTTAATTTAGATGCACATCAAGCAGACGATACTCCCGCTTGGTTAAAAGCAGTAGATAATATCGCAAATCGTAATGATTAAAATAGGAGGATAATCAATTATGGCATTTACAAGAAATGGTTATGGTCAGGTTGAGCCAAATCAGCTCTCTGCCCAGAAAACCGGACAGATTTATGCAAGTCTTCCTCTCGATAAGGAAGTAGATGTCCTTCAGAATGGTGAGTTCATGTTCTATGACTATGTCAATGGAACAGTTAATTGTGGTAAAGATGGTTCTGCAACTGGAACAAAGGCAACCGCAATGACTGAGCCTTATCTCGTATTCAATGAGATTAAGCTTTATGAGCCTTTCTGGAGAACTTCTTATAAAGATTTCGCAATGATTCGTGTCGGCGATAACTATGTTACTTCTAAATTAGCAACTGAGAAGTATGGTGAGAATACTGATAAGAAGCAGGCTTCTTATCAGCCTCATGGTAAAGAGTATGGATATCGTATGGATGGTTTCGCGCCTCGTCTTTTCAAGACTAACATTGGTGATATCTTTACTACTAACATGGTAAAGGAACTTACTGGAGATAGTAACAACTATGAAGTTGGTGATATCTTAGTTCCTGTAAAGAATGATGATACAAAGACCCTTCAGCTTGAGAAGGAAGATAGTTCTTCTGGTTCTACCCAGGCTGCTGCTGGTACAAAGTGGCAGGTTGTCAAGGTATATACTATGCCTGATGGACAACAGGGACTCAAGCTTCAGAGAGTAGAATAATAGGAGGAGAAAGATAATGGGATTAGAGTTTAATGATTTACTCAAACTTGCTAAGACCGTAGCTAAGGCTAACCCTTCTGCTCCTACCGCTTATAGCTTTGGAGATAAGAGTTATAGCTATGCTGATATGAACGAAGCACTTCGTGTTGAGTTTAAGGCTTTAGCACCTGATTATAGAACATATAAGATTAATCAGAATACAATTTTCGCACTTATTGAGCAGACTATTGATGATGTTCTTCCTGCAAAGGTTATGGAACAGTATTCACAGTTTGCTGAAATTAAGACTTTCGCACAGGGCGATAAGCCTATCTTCACTCAGAAGATTACTCAGGCTTCTCGTAGACGTGCTCAGCAGTTCATCGGAAAAGTTGGTCTCGCAGGTCTCTATGAAGTATTCAAGCTTGATGGAAGAAGCTACGAAGTTACAACCAATGCAATCGGTGGAGCAGCTCAGATTGGTTTCGAAGAGTTCCTTGATGGAAGAGTAGACTTCGCAGATGTTCTTGACATCGTTATGGAAGGTCTTGATGCTTGCATCTACAAGGAGATCGAGGCTCAACTTATTGGCGCTATCGCTAATATTCAACCTTCTAACTTCGCAACTAATGGAAGCTTCAATGAAGCTGATATGGATAGATTAATTTCTATCGCTGATTCTTATGGTAGAGCAGCAATCTATTGTACATTTGAGTTCGCAGCAACAATGTGGCCTTCAGATGCTAGAATGTCTGATGCTATGAAGGATCAGAGATGGACTGGTAACGGATATGTAGCAACTTATAAGGGACATCAGGTTATCGTTCTTCCTCAGTCTTATGATGATGAAGACAATAGCATTAAGACAATTGATCCTCAGTTTGCTTACATTATTCCTGTTGGCGCAGAAAAGCCTGTTAAGATTGCTTTCGAGGGCGGTACCATTGTTGATGAGTACACCAATTATGATCGTTCTAAGGAAGTTCAGGTTTACAAGAAGGTTGGTGTTCGTGCCATCTTCTCAAATGCAATCTGCGTATTCCAGAATACTGGCTTACATAGATAATTTGTTTATATATTGGGGAAAAGGGAGAGATATTGAAGAAATATCTTTCCCTCTTTCTTCATATATTGAGATAAAAGGAGAAAATTATGGCAGAAGAAAAAATGATTAAGGTTCGTAATCGTAATGCGGGATCTACAGGATATGATCTTGAAAACGGCGGACATAGAAAGTTTGAATATAATGAAACTAAGATAATTCCACTTAGTGAGTTAAAAACGCTTAGTTATTCACCAGGTGGAGAGTATATTTTAAAGAATTGTTTAGTTGTTGAAGATAAGAGTGCTCTTGAGGCTTTAAATCTTGAAGTTGAACCAGAGTATTTTTATGATGAAGCAACTATTAAAGATATTTTATTAAATGGAAGTTATGATCAGTTAGAGGATACTCTTAATTTTGCACCTGAAGGAGTTATCTCAATGATTAAAGATTTTGCAGTTAAATTTGAGATTCCTGATGTAAACAAGAGAAAGATGATTTCTGAGAAGACTGGTTTTAGTATAGATAATGCCATTAGAGTAAATCAGATAATGGCGGAGGGCCAGGATGAAGAGGTAAAGGACGAAGCTCCTAAGCGTAAGACTAGCCCTGTAGAAGTTAAATCTAGTGCTCCGCAAAGAAAAACTAGTGGAAAATATAAAGTAGTATCAACTACAGAAGAATAAGAGGTATGACTATGGGCGATACAAAGACAACGCCTTTCTCAGCCATATACGATAGTTTTTTAACTCGTGTCACAAGTGATATGTACATGGAAATGACTGAATTAGATACCTTACATGCTTTACAAGATTTACTTATAGCAGGTGCTTCACGTTTTGAGTTTCCAAGATTTGATGTTTTTGATTATGAAGAAGGAAATTTTGAATATCTTGGAACTTATTGTGGAGTAGAAAGTAATAATATAGAAGTGCCAGCTACTGGATGGGTAGGTGGCACTTTTAATTGTGAGTTATCTAAAGAAGAAATTAATATTTTATCACTTTGTATGGTTATAGAATGGTTTCTTCAACAGTTGGCAACAACTGAAAATACAAAAATGAAATATAGTGGAGTTGATTTTAAATTTACTTCACAAGCTAACCATATGGCAAAGTTAAAAGTAATGATAGATGCTGCTAAACAAGACTGTTTTCATTTACAAAGATTATATAAGAGAAGAATTGTAGTAAATGGAGAAGTTCGTTCAACGGCGGGTCAGATAATGACTCTTCCTGCTTATGGATATAAATTAAAGAGCTGGGAGGAATAAATATGGTCATTAAATACGATATTGAGATTGATAATGAAGCTATTGAAAATAATCTTAATAGGATAACTAATCAGATATTTAAACTTCTTCCCAATAGAGAAGAAGGAAATGATTGGCAGACTCCGCTTCAAAATTTAATTATCGAAATATCGGGGTTTAATATTTTATTAAAAGACCAAACTGATTTATTCCATCTTTTATGTAAACTTGAAGCATTACTTACCTTAACAGGAGAAGATGACTTTCCTATGTTTAGGAAAACTATTTTTGAATGTTTAGGTTTATGTAATGTAGTTAAAAGAGAGGTGCAGTCATCATGAGCGGATTAGATCGTATGAAAAAAAGAATGGAATATGATGGTGGTTATACCTCCGATGATCGAAATGTTAAAGGTAAATGGCTATCTTTTAGAAGTGCATTAGGAAATAGCTATCAGGCAGAAAATATTACTTTTAAAAATAAACAGTGTAGATGTTTAATAAATCCTGATAAGTTAAAACAAGATTATGACCAAAAAGAAATTAGTATTGATTTTAAGTATGGTATGAAAAATGGTTGTACTTTTTATTGGGATAGAACTAATACATATTGGCTTGTATTTTTACAAGACTATAATGAAGAAGCATACTTTAGAGCTAGTATAAGAAGATGTGATTATGAGCTTGATATAAATGATAATAAATATCATATATATGTGCGGGGACCGGTTGAGACCGCATTAATCTGGCGTCAAAAGCATCAAATTGAATTTAACGAATTAAATTATTCTATTTTAATGTATATAGAGAAAAATGATGAAACAAATGAATTTTTTAATCGTTTTAAAGTTTTAAAATTTGATGGACATAATTGGCGAGTTGCTGCAGTAGATAGATATTCTCAAGACGGTATTATTGAAGTATATCTTGAAGAATTTTTTGATAATACAATGGAAGATCAGATGATCGAACCAGAAATCATTAAGCCAGATACTACGAAGCCATATATCGACGGCCCGCAACTTGTTAGACCTTATGATACAAATTTATCTTATGCTATTGTTGGTTCTTCCGGCGGTAAATTTGTAGTTAACTCTACTAAAGTAAAAATTAATCAAGCGGATGAAAACTCATGCGTTTTAGAAATAACCACAGGAAGAGCAGGAAGTTTTATTTTATCTTATATAAAAGAAGATGAAGAAGATATTACTCTAAATGTTACTATTAAGTCATTTTAAAAGAGTAAAGGAGATAGAAGGATGCGTTCAGAAAAACATTTTTTAGGAGAATTTGATTCATCATTTCTCTCTTGTGAGAAGGATACTGAACTTATAGTAAGAAAATTACTTGTAGATAGTAAACCTTATAGTGATGAATTAAAAAGACTCCTTTTAATAAATACTAAAGATTGTCTTGATGATAGAACCAATCCCGCATATCTTGAAAAGATTAGAAATACTTCAATTGCGGATTTAGTTGATGAAGGATATATTAGATGTCAACCTAAATTAAAGTTTGGAGAAAATGAAGAAGTAAAAAGTTATATTTTAATTTCTTATGATAATTTTACTCCAACTAGTAATCTTCATTTTAGAGATTGTATTGTTGAAATTGATATTCTTTGTCATATAGATGCTTGGGATTTAGGTAATTTTAGACAAAGACCTATAAAAATAATGGGTTATATTGATGGAATATTGGCAAATAATAGACTTACTGGGATTGGCACTCTTGAATTTATAGGAGCAAATGAAATAGTTTTAAGTGAAGAATTAGCAGGTTATTGTTTGATGTATAGAGCTGTGCATGGAGATGATGATTCAATAGAATTTGAGGAATAATATTATGGATAATGAATTACTTCTTATTACTGGTAGAGATATTCCTTTTATTGAAGCACAGATTACAATACATCAACCTCGTTTATATGAAATTTCTTTTATCGGAGAAGAAAATTTTTTAGCGGGATGCCAATTTATAAATTTTACTAAAGATAAAATAAATGAAGAGGACAGAATAGGTTTAGAAGATAAGTCTGATTTTGAAATATTTATGTCAATAATGTGTAGTAAGGAAAAAATACCTTATAAAGAAAGTGTTAGATTATTATTTTCTTTAATTTTTCCTGATTACCAAGTAAAATTTACTCCTGATGTAATTTTACTTGCAAGTAAAGATAATTCTACAAGAATTGATGTACAGAATTATGATGTTTTTAAAGACATCTTAAATTCAATGTTTTGTTTGAAAGATTCTGATACCGGAGGAAAAGATTATAATCCTATAGATGACCGAGCTGCTAAGATTGCTAATAAATTTAGAAAACGAAAAGAAAAAATCGCGCAAATAAAAGGTGACTCTAAAAAAGTCGCTATCTTTAGTCGTTATATCTCAATTTTGGCAACAGGCTTACATATGGATATTAATATTTTTAATAATTATACTGTATTTCAATTAAAAGATCAAATAAAGAGATTTTTAATGAATATGGAATATAATAATTATCTTGAAAATATTAGAGCTGGTGCGGATTCAAGCAAAATGGGTGAAATAGATAATTGGATGGAAGATATTCATCCTTGATCTAAAAAATTGCAATTTATTAGAGGAGGAAAAATAATATGGTGACAAGATTCGGATCTCGTGAGATCTGCGATGTAACCTTTAAAGCCCTCACAAATGGACAGAGAGTTGGTAACAAGGAATTCAAGGCTGGTCAGCCTGTTTTCGTAATTGATACAGCTACTGCTTCTAATATGGAGCAAGCTTCTACGACTGTATACGCACAGGGTGGTCGTGGTTACAACCGTTTAATCGCTTGGGAAGGCGAGAAAACAATGACTTTCACTGTTACTGATGCTCTTATGAGTCCTCTTGGACTTGCTGTTCTTACTGGTGCGGGATTCGCAGCTGAAGATGCTGTTAAGCATGTTCATATGACTTATGATCTTGCTCTCGATGCTAATGGCGCTGCAAATATCACTATTGAAGATTTTGCAAGAGAGCTTGGCGTTTCCAAAAATGATACTGTTAAAGTTTGTGATGATCAGCCTGATGAGAATGGTCATGTTCTTAGACCTTATGCTACCGTTCTTGATGGAAATGGTGCCATCGTTGATTGGGTAGATGCTGATGATATTACTTTCAGCGGAACTGCTGATACTGGTATTGAGAATGCTTATGCAGTAAGTACAAATAAGCCTCTCACTGTTACTGTTGCTAATGGAGCTGGAAAGACTATTAAGTTAGACTTCTATGTTTATATGACAACAGGAGCAACTGAAATTACCATTAAGCCTGATGACTTTGGTGGAAACTTCTATGTTGAAGCTGATACTCTTTACAGAAACCAGGATGGTAAAGACATGGCTGCAACTCTTACATTCCCTAAGGTTAAGATTCAGTCTGGATTCACTCTTTCAATGGCTCCTACTGGAGATCCTTCAACCTTTGATTTTGTAATGGATGCTATGCCTGGCTACACTTATTTCGATAGAGCAAACAAGGTTGTTTGTGATATCACTATTGTAAGTGGTGCTGCAGATGCAAGCACTGGTGCTCAGCACAGTGTTCCTACAGATCATAATGCAATTCCTGCTACTGGAGTAACTCCTAAAGCTGGAACATCTACAATCTTCGATTATGATGTAGCTGACTTACAGAGCGATATCGCAATTGCTAACAAGGCAATTACTGGTACCTTAAAAGAGGTTACCACTGGTAGCCTTCCTGTAGCATGGCCTGGATACACTCACTTCTTAGCTCTTGATTTTGCTCTTGAGGAAGGAGTAGAGCCTACTGATGTTAAGGTTGGTATCAATAGCTTAGCTGCTCTTGATGCAGATAAGGATGCTGCACTTGCTATCGATGCAGAGTCTCTTACCAAGGGTCTTAAGGTTGTTACAACCAAGAACGGTAAAGAGTACACCAAGATCTATGATCTTAGCGGCTTAACTTTAGCGTAAATAAATAAAATGGCGGGGGTCGGGTAACCGGCTCCCGTTTTTTGTTTTATATAAAGGTGGTGAGATTTTGGGAGTTTATCAATTTAGTAAAACAAAACCTTTTAGTAATCCAAAGAAAGATGGAGAAACTGCAGAATATTTAAGGTATGTTCAAAATAAAATTTTAAATAAAGTAAAAGTTGGACGACAGAAGGATGTTAAAGAAGCTAAACAAATACAAAGTTTTTTAAATATTTTAAAAAGAACTGATAATACTAAAGATATAAAAACATTAGGAGATTTAATATCAAAAGACGCTTTAGCAGAATTAATGGAAGATTTACCTAATGATTTATTTAGGTTAGCATATAATCCTAAATCTGTTGCAGGTCAATTATATGATGATTTTTTTGAAAGAGATTTTAATACTGCTTTACAAGCATTGGCTAATATAAAAAATGATGAAGTAAATTTTTATGCTGGAACTCAAAGTGCAAATACTGTATTAAATAGAGAAATTTTACAAAAAACTATAGATGAAATACAAACAAATTATAGTAAAACACTTATAGAGGATATGAAAATATCTTCTCCAAATCTTAAAAATATTTTTTATAATCCTGAATCAAGAGCGCAAAAAACAGATATTAAAGTAGATATCGATACGACAATTAAATTAAAACCAGAATATCAACAAATATTAAATTTATTTAAAGGAAAAAGTTTTTCTCTAAAGAACTATTCTTCTGGAAATTATGGAAAATTTTTAAGAGTTAGTTTAGGAACAACAAGTCCTTTAAAAGCTTTTATTGGTGTTTTTGCTTATTTAAAGCAAGGAGACCAAACTTTTGCCACTACTGCATTTTATGCGTCTTTAGCTTCTTATACTAGAAGTTTAAAAAGAGGAAATAATAAGATTATTCAATCTTTAAGGTCAAGTATTTTTTCAATAAGATATTATTATGAATTAACAGGAGTAGGTTTAAGAATAAATGGAGAAATGCTTGAAGCGGTAGATTTTTTAGTTGTTAATAATCCCGATGGAGGAATTGCTGTTAAAAGCACTAAAGATTTAGTATATCAACTTTTATCTGCTAATTCAAAATATCTAGAAAGCTTTGATCCTTATAGAGATGTTCATGCATATGTAGAATTTGACAATTAACAAAATTTTTGTTATAATATAAGAGATAGAAGGAGGACATTATTATGTCAAAAGTTACGTTTACAAAATTAGGTTTGAAGAAAAAGGATGAAGTAAAAGAAATTATTTTTGGAGAAAATAAGATTGAAGTTAAACAGTATCTTCCTATTGAAGAGAAGATTAAGTTTGTTGAATCTGTTTTAAATAACTCCGCAGATGATAATGATTTTGCTAATCCTATGAAGATAGATATTTATTATGGTATTGAGTTAATATCTCGATATACTAATATTACTTTTACAGATAAGCAGAAAGAAGATTTACCTAAACTTTATGACTTATTTGTAGAAAGTGGATTATATAATCAGATTTGTGAAGCAATACCTCAAGAGGAAAGTATGACTTTAGCAGATTACGTTTATGATACTATTGATGAGTTTTATAAACAGCAGAATTCTGCTATGGGAATTATGAAGAAAGTTACCGCCGATTATTCTGGTCTTGATTTTGACGCTAAAGAAATTAGAGATAACCTTCAGGCGGGAGATCTTAATCTTCTTAAAGAAGTATTAGAAAAAATGGGATAATTATTTGGACTAATTAAATTCATCATTCTATTGTGTTTTTTAAATATGATTAGAGTGATAAAAGGATAAAATGGCTAGAGTGCGCCTCACTCTAGCCATTTTTTGTTTATATAAAAGTAAAGGAGATTCGAGATATGGCGAAACAATTGAATGTGAATTTAGCGTTCACTGCGGACACCCGTGAAGCTAAAGCACAATTACAAAGTTTGCAACAAGACTTAACAAAGTTAACGCAAACTGTTGGTAGTAAATCTCCTTTGGGGATAACAAAAGATATAAATAATGCCATTGGTGATGTTAATAAATTACAAGCTGCTTTAACAAAAGCAACAACTTCATCAGGTAAATTAGATTTAGGACAATTTAAAAAAGAATTAAATGCAGCTAAATTAAATGCAGAAAAAATATCAGATTCTTTAATTAAATTAGGACCTGAAGGACAAACAGCTTTTGCTAAATTAGCACAATCCGTCGCGATGGCAGAAGTTCCTATCAAGAAAGTTAATACTACATTGCAGCAATTTGCTACTACTTTAGCAAATACTGCAAGATGGCAAATTTCTTCAAGTATTTTACATGGATTTGTAGGAGCAGTAAAAGGTGCTTATGGTTATGCTCAAGATTTAAATAAATCTTTAAATTCAATTCGAGTTGTTACAGGTCAATCTGCTGATCAAATGGCTCAATTTGCTAAACAGGCAAATGAATCTGCAAAAGCTTTAAGTGCAACTACAACAGCATATACAGATGCATCTCTTATTTTCTTCCAGCAAGGTTTAACTGGAAGTGCTGTTACAGAAAGAACTGATGCTGTTATTAAAATGTCTAATGTAACTGGCGATTCTGTTGAAGATGTTGCATCCTATATGACTGCAATTTGGAATAACTTTGATGATGGATCTCAGAGTCTTGAACATTTTACTGATGTTATTACCGCATTGGGTGCGGCAACCGCATCATCATCCGCAGAAATTTCTGCAGGTCTTGAAAAATTTGCATCAATTGCAGGTACTGTAGGATTAAGTTATGAATATGCTACATCAGCTCTTGCTACTGTTGTTGCTACAACTCGTCAAAGTGCAGATACGGTAGGTACAGCATTTAAAACTTTGTTTGCACGTATTCAAGGTTTAAAATTAGGTGAAACACTTGATGATGGCGTTACATTAAATAAATATTCTGAAGCACTTAATGCTGTTGGTGTTCAAGTATTAGATACTTCAGGACAGATGAGAGCATTAGATGATATTCTTGATGATTTAGCAGGTAAATGGAAATTATTATCTTCTGCTCAACAAACTGCTTTAGCACAAACTGTTGCTGGTACTCGTCAATATAATCAACTCGTTGCATTAATGAGTAATTGGGATTTTATGGAAGAAAATCTCGAAACGGCAAAAAATGCAGAAGGCTCACTCCAAGAACAAGCAGATATTTATGCTGAATCTTGGGAAGCAGCTTCAAAAAGAGTTAAAGCAGCATGGCAAGAAATTTATGCTCAATTATTAGATGATAAGTTTTTTATTAATTTAACTAATGGATTTGGAAAAGTTCTTGATGAAGTTAGTAATGTTATAGATGCTTTAGGTGGTTTAAAAAATATTGTTCCAATATTAAGTACAACATTATTAGGTTTATTTGGTAAACAATTTTCAGATTCTTTAAATAACTTTGTTTATAATTTAGATATAGCTCGGCATGGGATTGAAAATGTCATACAAGAGAGACAAGAATTTAATCATGAATTAACAAATATTCAAATTAATGGATTAGATTCTAGTCAAGCAAGTCTTGGTAATTTATATAGTCAGCAAGGTGAAGTACAAGATCAATTAATTAAAAAGACTATAGAATTACAAAATCAAAATAGAACATTAACAGATCAAGAACAAACTATTGTTCAATTATATCAAGAGCAAGTAAATAAATTAACTGAAGAGTATCAAAAGAAAGAAGCTTTAGCTCAAAAAGGCAGAGAAGATGTTATTAATTTAGAAGGTAATGCATTATTTGATGCAAAAAGAAAAGATTATACAACATTAGGTGCAAAAAATCAAGATGAATGGAATACTCAATTATTAAATGCCTCTAATAATACTAGAGATTTAAAATTATTGGCTGAAACTATTGAAGAAATTAAAAAGGTTACTAAAGATGGTATAATACCAGAAGAGGCAAAAGAATCAGTAAAAACATTAGTTGAACAAGTTGGTATAGCAAATGGAGTATTTGAAGAATCTACTCCTGCTATTAAAAGAATTTATCAAGAATTAGAAAATATTGGTTCTGCAGATTTAGCTTCAGATACTTTACAAGACTTAACTAAAAAAATTAAAGCGCTGTCTACAGGAACTTTAGCAGGAAATCAAACTCTTGAAGGTTTTATAAATATTTTAAAAGGAATCAAAGGTTCTTCTAAAGATTTAATAAAAGATTTAGAAGAAATTATTAATAAACATAAAGATAATGCTTCAGCCACAACAGGATCTGCAGCAGCATATGTTAATGCTTCCCAGGGAATAAAAAGATATGCAGATGCAGTAAAAGAAATTAATGGATCTATAGCATCTTTTTCTGAAAAGATGGTTGCAGGAGTTCGTTCAGTTTCTTCATTTGCAATGGTTTTAAATTCTGTATCTGGAATCATAGACACGGTGACAAATCCGGATACTTCTGGTTTAGATAAGACTATTGCTGTTCTTACAAGTGCGGGAATGGCAATTGGTATGTTCTCTTCATCCATGAAGGGTTTATATCAAACATTTGGAATTGCGGATACTGGTCTTACTGCTTTAATTAAAAAATTTGGCGGATTAACTGCCGCGATGCACTTACAAAATACTGCAGGCATTGGTTTAAATGTATTATATAGTAAACGAAATAAAGAAATTATTAAAAGTATTGGTTTATTAGACTTAGAAGATAAAGAATATAAAGATTTAAATGCAGATGAATTATTAAATGCATTAGTTAAAAATGGTATTTTGACTCAAGAGGAAGCAGAATCTGGATTAGCTCCAAAATTAATTAAAGCAAGATTAACAAAAGCTAGTGCTACAGATGCTGAAACAAAAAGTTTACAAAAATTAATGGCGGCACAATTAGCTAATCCTGTCGCATTAACGATTGCAGGTATCGCTGCAATAATTGCAATTACGGTTGCTCTTATTAAAATTCAAGAAAAAAGAATTGAGCAACAGAAAAAGTTAAATGATGAAGAAATAGAAAGAGTTAATAAACTTCAAGAAGAAGCTGATGCAAATGCAAAACTAGTTGATTCTTATATGAGTCTTTATGATGCATATGCAAAGACTGGTGAAGGAAAAGATCAACTTGCAAGCGCAACAGATGAGTTGGTTGAAAAATATCATCTTGAAGGTGCAGCTCTTGCTAAATTAACTGGTGATTATGATACTTTAACAGAAAGTATCAAGCAAGCAAGAGCTCAAGAACTTGAATCTTTAATTAGTGAGACAAATAATCAAATATATGCTGCTGAAAGAAATATTTTCCCATCTATTTATGATAGTCAAGGGGCTTATGAAAAATTATTAAGTATTGGTGATAATAATAGAATTGATTTAGCTCAAGGAAGAAATAGATGGTATCAAAATCTTATAGGAAGTGGTAATAGTCTTTATGGTTCTCAATTCTCTATAGAAGAAATGGACCAAAAGGCATATGATATTTTAAATAGATATTCTAATTTAAATATATCAAATGGACTTTTACAGATAGATACTTCAAATCCGAAAGAAGCATTAGCTATATATAAAGATTTGGTTTCTGCATATGATGATATGCGGAAAACGATGAGTGCCGCAGAAAGATCTTCTTCTGCAGCATTTTCAAATATTGGAGATTTTATTGATGCTAATAAAGAAGCTTTTGAACAAATAGAACAATCTTATGATAAACTTTATACATATCAGATAGAGCAAGCTTTTATTAGTGCTAATTTAAGTCAAAATACTACGGCTCAAGAATTAAAAGAAAAAATTGAAGATGTAACTGATGCATTAGGTTCTTCTATTGATAATATTGATGAATATATTAACAAATATTTATCAGGTATTGATGAAATTTCAAGTGCTTATGAAAAAACTAAATTAGCAGAAAAAATTGTTAATTCTACAAAGTATAGTTTAGATGAAGCATTAGATTTAATAAAAGATTATAATGATGCACAAGTTGCATTTTTAAATTTACATTTGAATCTTGCCACTTTAGATGACGATTTAAAAGTCTGGATGGAAAGACATTCAGATGTTATTACTAAATTAGGAGAGCAAGGTTCAAAATTTGCAATATCAAGTGCTCTTGAAACTTTAGTAACTGGTTCTTCTTTAGGTGAAGAAACTATTAATAATTTATTTAATGATGAAACAATAGCAAGTTTTATTGGTACTACTCAAAGCAATTTTACTACCATGGATTCTGCAGAACAAATTCATGTATTAACTAATGCTTATATTGAGAATACTAAAGCTGTTGTTGAGAATAAAGAAGAAATTATTAATTCTTTACAAGAGGAACAAAAGGCTTATGCTGACGCAGCAGATATTTATAACAATAAGTTATCAGAAATTCAAAATAATATAGAAGAATTTAAAGAAAATGGTAAAGAATTTGGATATTCGTTACAAGAAGTTGAAAAAGCATTTATTGCATTAAATGAAGCTGGTAGTTTAGAAGAATTAAAGAAAACTAATGTAGATATTTATAATTTAATTAAAGCTTATCAAGATTATGCGGGACTTCATCATAATCAATTATTAAACAATGCTAAAATTATTGCTCAAAACAAGGCTAGTGCAGATGCTTATAATGAATTAACTAAAATAATTCAACAAGTAAGTAATGCTGAATATAAACATGTTGAAGCAGTAGAAAGAATAAGAGAAGTTGAAAAACAGCATAGTAAAATTCTTGATGATATTCAGTCTAATTATGAATCATTAAAAGCTGCAGTTGATAATTTTAACAAAACCGGCTCTTGGAGTATTGATAATCTTCAAACTCTTATAAATATGGATGACCGCTATGTAGCGGCTCTTACTCTTGAAAATGGTCAAATTACATTTAATACAAATGTAATTGAACAAATGACTATTGCAAAGTTAGAAGAGCTTAAAGCATCTATTACTTTAGAGTATCAAGAAAAAATGCTCGCAATTGCAGAAAATGAAGAGGCGGATGCCGCATTGGCTGCAGGAGCTGCTTCTATTGCTGCTGGTAGTGATTTCCTTACAATGGGAGATCAAGCAATTCAAGCATCTAAAGGTATTGATCTTTTAAATGAAACTTTGAATAAAATCAGTGGTGAAAATGCTTCTCGTAGAACGCAACAAGCAATTGAAGCACAACAAGCATATGCCATTAAATTAGCAGCAATTGATCAATCCATTGAAGATATTAGAAATGGTAATTTAGATGATGTAATGTCTAAAAATTCCAAGTCTAGTGGCGGAAGTGGTTCAACTGACACTAAAAAAGTTAAAGAATATCTTAAAGAATTTGATAAACTTTATTCAATAAAAAAAGCTATTGAAGATTTAACAGATGCAATATCTGATTTAAATAAAGAAGAGTCTCATTTAACTGGTAGAAGTTTAGCAGAAGCTTTAGAGAAAGAAAATGAATTATTAACTCAACAAAAAGATTTATATTTAGAATTATTAAATCAACAATCTGATTATAGAGATGAATTAGCAGGAGCATTAGAACAATATGGTGCTACTTTTGATTATACAACAGGTAATTTAACAAATTATCTTGAAATAACTCAAAGAGCACTTGATAAATATAATGCCGCAGTGGAAGCATATAATAGTTCACATGATAAAGGTGCTTTTAGCGTTGCCGAACAAGAGTATGAGTATTTTAAAGAAGTACTTTCTGCATATCAAACAATTCTTACTGATATGCAAGAAACTCAAAATAATCTTGATGATAATTTCTTAAAACAGATTGAAAATAATTTAAAAGGTTTTGAAGCTGATATTAAAGTTAATTTAGATTTTGAAGAAGCTAGAAGAAAAGTTAATAATTTCTTTAAAGAAATTGGAAATAATTTTAAGAAAGTATATAAATCAACACAAGATTGGGTTAATTTATTTAATGTTGCGGCAGATAATGTTACTACTTATACAGAAGCATCAGGTACTATTGCTACTGATTTAAAAGCTATTCAAGAAGTTGCTGAATATCTTAATAATGAAGGATATAAAAATCCTGATGAAAATAGTTTATTTGTAAGTAGAGATGATGCTATTAATAAGTATAAAGAATTAACTGAACAGTTAATGTCTGATGCTCATGACTTATATGATTTGTATGAAGATACATGGAATAATTATTTAGATGCTATTGATGAAGTTAAAAGTCAATGGAATGATATTTTAAAAGGTTTTGATAGAGTTGCTAATACTTTAAAGCATTATGAAAAAATTACTAATTTACTTTATGGCGGAGATCAGATAGAGGCTGGAAGGGCCTACCTTGATCAAATCTATTCAGCTACCTCCGCTAGTTCTTTAGCTAGACAAGATGTTTTAAGAAAAGAAATTGATGCACTTCAAAAGGAATATGATCAAATTCTTGCTTCTGGTGTTGCGGAAACGGATAAAGATCTTGTAGAACTTAAAGAAGCTATCCAGGATGCTGAAAGCTCTTTAGAGAGTGAGATTGAGAATTATTTAGATGTTATTCAAAATCAACTCACTAATTCAATTAAGAGTATTATGAATACCGCTGATAAATTAATGACAAATGATAGAGGCATCAATCCTGTAATTGAAAGATGGAATGATTCTAGAGATGCTGCTGAAGGATATTATGATGAAGTTGAGAGAGTTTATGAACTTGAGAGAATGGAATCGTTATGGGAAGATGCAATTAGTAAAACAAGTACCTTAAAGAATCAGCAATATCTTACTAATATAATGAATGAGCAATTAAAGAATTTGAGAGAGAAAACTAAATTATCTGAATATGATATTGGATTGGCTGAAAAAGAATTACAAATTTATCAGGCTCAAATGGCACTTGAAGATGCTAGAGCTAATAAAAATGCAATGAAACTTGTTCGTAATGAGCAAGGTAATTGGGCATATCAATATGTTACAGATGAAGATGATATAGCTAGTAAGGAAGAGGATTTACTTAACAGTTTATATGAAAAATATGAATATGTTAAGAATGCTAATATTCAAGCAACTGAAGATCTTCTTCAATTATATCAGACAGCTCAAGAAAGATTAACTGCTTTATTAGAAGAATATAAAACTGCAGATGAAGCAAGACGTGCGGAAATAACTGAAGAATATGAATATTTATATAATTACTATTATGGACCAGAAGGATTAATTATTCAAAAAGCTACTGAAACTCATGATATGGAAGATGATTTAAATATTGCAGGAATGGAATTACTCTGGGATTTATATGAAACAGACATTGAGAATTATGATCTTATGATCGAGAGTGAAAAGGCTTTAATCGATGCCCTCCGCGACCATGATATTACAACTTTTAGAGAATTAATTGAAGCCGTTGCTACTGGTGATAATAGTTTATATAATCAGTTATTAGATAAAGTTACTCAAGTTACTGATGATAGCAGAACTGAATGGGAAGAACTTGCACATGAAATTATCGCAAATTGGGCAACTAATCCTGATAGTGTAAAAAATATTATAGTAGATGCTTATAACTCTATTATGCTTAAAGTTGCTGAATATGATTATGCTATTGCTTTAAGTGAATACAAGTCAGGCGTTGCTTGGAGTAATATTACTGATCATGTATTATTAGCTCAATGGGCGGTTGATAGTGTTTATGATAGTGTTTGGAATGTAATTAATCAAACAGATGGTTTAAGTGATTTTAGAAATCGTGTAAATGCTATCGGAGATGCTTGGAATTTAGTTGCACAGAATATTGCTAATGCAACTAGTCAAATGACAGGTTTCTTACAATTACTTGGAGTATCTGCTCAAGTTAATATACCCGATTATCAAAAAATATTAAATCCTATTGCTAATAATAAAACTTTTACAGCAGATTCTAATGGTGGTGCAGGGAATAGTGGTTTAACAAGTAGTGCTGAAAAAACTATTAGAAGACAGCGTCCAGAATATTATATTTTAGGACCTGATCAATCATTATATAATGGAGAACATGATGTTACTCTTGCTTCTGGCTTTGGAAGCAAAGGTGCAGCTCTTCAATATATGGAAGAAGTCTTTGGAACTGATAGAGGACAAATGGGAAGTTATTATAGAAATGGTAGAATGTCTATATCAAGTTCTCCAGCAGCTTTATTAACTTATTCTCCTTATAGCGGTTATGCTAGTTATGATAAATTTTCTAGCGGAGATAATCATAGTAAATATTTAGATTCTACTTCACTTATATCTAGATTATTTAATGGTTTAGGTCAACTAGCTATTTCAACTGGAGTAGAAAATAGTCTTAATAATTCTATTGAAAGTAGTTTTAATAATCCTGAACTTATTGCATCTAATCCTTTTACTACTGTAGAATCTGCATTAGCAGGAAGTCTTGGCGGCGCTTCCTATATTTTTAATGTAAATGCAGACTTTTCTGGTTTAACAGATGCTACAGCATTAAAAGATGCTTTAGAAAGTTTACCAAATTTGGCAAGTCAGTATTTAGGCACAGGGAGTGGCTTTGCAGGTAGTACATATTAATTTAAAGAGGAGGACAATGTCCTCCTCTTTTTCTTTTTGGTCTTATTTTCGTAATTTACTTTAAAAAATTATGAAATATAAATATAGAGAAAAAAGGAGGCTTCCATTTATGGGAAATGCAAATATAACAAATACAGTTTCAAATAATTTGCTTCAAACAATGAAAGCATTTGCAGAATATGCTAAATCCACGTCAGATGGGGCCCTTATAGTTGAAGCTACTATTGTAGATATTATAGACGAAGGGGTAGGAGAATATTCTGTTGAATATTTTGGAAATACTTTTTCTGTATATTCAAACAATAGAGATTTAGTCTATTCCGTTGGGGATAATGTCTATATCTCAGTACCAGAAAGAGATTTCTCTAAAAATAAAATTATAATTGGATTATCAAATCCTAAAGATGCGGTTTTTACTAATAACGATATCCAAACTATTTATAATGAAGTTAGTGATAATCTTATTACAAATAATCTTGGGATTATAGAATTATGTTCATATGCTGGCGATACGAGCGGAGAAACTTATGTTACAGAGTGTCCTCCCGCAGAATATGCAAAAATTTTAAATAATTACAATACATTTGCATTAAAATGTAAAGTAAAAACTAGTTTACTTACAGAGCAACAGAATAGTGGTGTATATGGATTTACTTTATACTTACCTCTTGTTGTTAATGCGGCGACAGGTGAAGGAATTACTGACATAGAATGGAAAGGTTTCAATTTAGATACTACGAATATGTTAGGTAATTTCTATCGTTTCGAAGAATGGACTCCGCAAACTGTTTATTTTACATTAGATAATCAATATAAAATATCAAGTGATTATAGTCCAGTAATAACTTATTATTGTTATGGTTTTATAAAAGATGAAACCAAAACAGATAAAGATATTTTTATTAAAGATATTTCATTATATGCGGTTGAAGAAATAACAACTGAAGATGAATCAGGTTATGGACTTACATTAAAAGCAAGTGAAGGTCCATATTTTGGAGCTTATTTTACTAATACTAAAATAATTACTCCTACTCTTAGGTATAATAAACGTCCAGTTAAACTTACAGAAAATAATTGTGAGGTTTATTGGTTTAAAGAATGTGTAGATGTCCGCGGGGATAGTGAGTATTATAATACATATGGCGGATATGGATGGAAGTGTCTTAATGCTAAAGCTAATGTCGCTATGAATCCAGATGGAACGCAAAGCTTTACTTGGGTTACTAGTGAATTAACTAAAGAAATAAAAAGAACTGATGTAAGTATTTCTACTCATTATAAATGTGTAATTATTTATAAGCAAACAAAAATTGCTGCAATGATTACGCTCAAAGATTTAGATACTAATAGAATTTTTGAATTAAATACAATAGATGGAAATAATGTATTAATTAAAGATACTGGTTATGCGCATCTTGTTACTTCTGTTTATATTGAAGGTATTACAGATAAAGATGAATATAAAAATAGTATTACTTATTCATGGATGCGATATAATAAAGATGGTGAATACATTAAAGATCCATATAGTTTCTTTGAAATTGTTAGATTTAATGAAAGAATAAATGATAGATATGAAACAGAGATAAAGTTTCCTGTTTATCAAATTGAAGAAGTTAATTATGTATATTGTTCTGCAACTTATTTAAATGAAGATTTAAATAAAGAATTAGTTGGAACAAGAAGTATTGCATTATTTACTTCTGAATTATTTGAATATAATTTAAATATTACTAATGATGATTTAATATATAAGTATGACGCAAATGGAGATAGTCCTGCGGGAACCGCATATGATGGTCCTGGGACTTCAAAAGTTACTGAAATTGCGCCTTTGAATTATACCATCCGCACAGCAGATGGAAATGAATTAAGTGCTGAAGAATATTGCTATGTACATTATATGTGGATGGTTCCGAAGAATTCACTTTTCTCTATTGTTGGAACTCCTACAAGAGAAGATAGTAATTATTATTATTTTGAAGGTTATGATAATCATAATCATACTGCAGCTAATTTAATGTATAAAATTGCTAATCGTTTTAATTTAACCAAAGCAAATGCAGCAATTATATTACAAATTAAATTTAAAGATATAACTTTAACTGAAACTGCAAGTATTAGTTTTATAAAAGAGGGTATGAATGGAACTAATGGTACAGCATATTCCGCGAGACTTGTTTATGGCGGAGGAAGTGCTAGCTCTAGTGTTCCTTATGGAAAGTTAAATGAAAATGGCGAAGCTGTTAAATTAAAATTTGTTTATGTAACTAGTGATAATTCATTATGGTATTATAATTTTAATGATAAAACATTACACTCTTGGGATGAAGAAAAAAAGAGAATATATATACAAGTTTTTGAAAATAGTGAAGAATTAGTTTTCTGGCGTGATTTTCTTGTTGAATATAACATGTTTGATGAAAATTTTACGAATCCTTGTTTTGGAATAGGAAGTGTAGAAGGAGATAGTGTTATATTAAGGTTAAAAGAAACTCCTTCTAAAGCTAATTATCCTTGTAATATTTTACAAGCAAAGGTTAGAGTAAAACGTACAAATAGTAGTATTTCTAATTCTGAAGAAATTATTTATGCTTATTATCCTATTGAATTAACTATAGTTGATACTAAATTAGATATAATTCCAACGATTGAAGGTGGCTTTGCGGAAGTTATGTATGCTTCAGATGGAACTAATCCTTCATGGGACCAAACGGCTCCTTTTAGATTGGAAGAAAATCAAAAATTAAATATAGCTAATTATTATAATATATCTTGGGTTGCACAGAATCATATTAGTCCTCATAGTGCATCTGATAAAGAAGTTTCTTTTGAGCCTGATAATAAATATGATGATGGCAATTCAAAAAACTATGTTGCGGTTACTGCTAATTTTAAATCCGATATGCGGGAGTCAATTGAAGACACTATACAGAGTTTAGAAATAGATAAAGCTAGTCAACTAGAAGAAAAGGCTGCCGCCGCAAAAAATCTTAATTATCTTCAAGATTTTGCAAATCATTTTACATATGATGGTTGGATGGATGTATTAGATCAAATTAAACCAACATTAGATATTCAAACTAATATGGTTTATAATCTTAAAGTACTTCAAAGTGCATCTACCGCATTAGAAGAATATATTCAAACACAAATTGAATATTCTTCTTTACCTATTGAAACAACTTGTGCAGAATTAATTGAAGAAGAAGAAAATTTAAAAGAATTTACAGAACAAGCAATAATTCAGACACAACATTTAAATGGTATAACTCCTTATTCTTTTGATGATTTAATTTCTTTAGAAAATTATTATCTAACTTGGAATAGCGAGATTAAAAATACTTATATTCAAGAATTAGGACTTAATACGGCTATTAGTTTTGAAGTTTTAATTGAGAATATTAATCAAACAATTAATAATTATCAAATTTATTATAATCAAATAGATACTTTAACTAATAGAAGTAATATTAACATATATAGAAATTTTGTTGAAGATATTAAAAATACTTGTTCATATATTAGAGATGATGCATATCCGCAGTATATAGATTTAAGAGATAAGACATTAGCTTATCTTGATAAATTTAATGAATGTACTTCGATTAAAGACCTTAAAAATTATATAGGATTAATGCATCTTGATGTTTTAAATACTGCTTTTGTTTTACAAGAAGGTTTATTACATCTTAAACAATATGTTATAGATGAATTAAATAATAAGCAAATTAAATGTCAAGAAAAATATGATGAAGATGTAAAACTTATAGAAAATTTAAATGCTGTTCTTGCGACTGAAAGCATAGAAATTTTCCATATTCGTCCTATTGTTATTTATTTTAATAGATATGAAATGAGTAATATTAACGCGTGGGACGGTAATAAATTAGAAACTGGTGATGGTAATTATTTATTAGCTCCTCAAGTAGGCGCAGGTATTAAAGACGAATCTAATAGTTTTACTGGTCTTATTATGGGTCAGAGAATACTTGGTGCTTCTGTTGGTACAAGTAACAGTTCCCAGGTTGGTTTATTTGGGTATAGTAAAGGAAGACAATCTGTATTTATAAATGCGGATACGGGTTCCGCAATATTTGGTGTTGCGGGAAATGGCGGTCAAATAGTTGTAGATCCTGCAACTAGTGGTAATTCAAGAAGCTTATTATATAGTAGTAATTATTGGGATACATATAATAATAAAACAGGATTACCAACAAATTATACCGATGCTAATAAAAAATATCAAGGAATATGTATAGATTTAAAACAAGGTGATATTCATCTTGGTAATGAAACTAGTAGAATATATTCTGGAAAACATGATATTTTAAGTAAAAGTGAAACAGGCTTTTATTTATCCCATGATGGTTTATCTATTGGTGGTCAAGTTAAAATAGATAGTTCTGGAGTCATGCTTTTAGGAAAAGGTGCTGTTCTTGGAAATGGTACTTATTGGACTCTGAATGGGAGTGATGATGCAACACGTTCTTATATTGCGCATGGTACTACCTCATTTAATACTGGTAATAATTCTGTTTATTTAGGTACTGATGGAATATCGTTAGGTACTAATAAATTTATGGTAACTAATGAAGGTGAACTTACATCAAAAGCAGGTCATATTGGCGGTATTAAAATTACTACAAGTTCTATTGAATCTGAAAACTTTAGCCAAAATACTGGATTCCAGATTAATGCAGATGGTAGTGCTACTTTTAGAAATATTCATGTTACTGGTTATGTTACAACATCTGAGTTTGAAACAGAAAAAATTAGAGTTAATAATTTATTAGCTGAAAAAGCTACTATTACAGAATTAAATGCAGTAAAAATTGATGTAAGTAATTTAACTGCAGAATATGGTGAATTTAAATCAGCAACAATTAATAATTTGACTGTTTTAAATGAATTATCTGTAAAAACAATTACTACTGATAATATGGCTGTAAAAGTAAGGCTTGATGCAAGTCAAATAGTTTCTGGAACTGTTAGTGCAGATAGATTAAGTGCAGATGCTATTTATACTAAATTTTTAAGTGCATGTGCTGTATCGCCATTTCAAGGTACATTATATATGGGTAATGGATATTTTGGTAATTTATATATGTATGATAATGGATATAAAAGAGTCCTTTATGAAGGATCTAATCAATATGTAAAGCATGATACTTATACTATTGTTGCTTCAGGTACAGATGCTCAAGGCAGACCTGTTTCAATATCTGGTAGTGTTACAATTTGACAAATATCAAAATTTTTGATATAATATAATAAAGAGATAAAAGGAGAGCATTATGGAAGAACTTAAACAAAAACTTATAGAAGCATGCAATGAGAGTGGTTTACCTCTTGAAGCGATTTATTTTGTAACAAAGGATTTATGGAGAGATGCTGAAGCTACGCTAAGAGATCTCCAGTCTAAACAGGCTCAACAGAATATTCAAGTAGAAGAAATTCCTAATGAAGACTCTACTAAAGAAGATTAATTCTTTGGACTAATTAATTAAATTACTTCCCTTCGAGATTTAAATTTCTCGAAGGGAAATTTTTTTTAATTAATTAATAAAGAGAGGTATTTACCATGTGGGTAGAACTTTTAAAAGAATATTCTCTTCAAAGCATACTTATTGGCATTATTATGCTTGCACTTGCTTTGAAAGGAACGCTTGATTTTATTGAATGGGCAAAAAATAAATATAAAATAAAATTTGACAATGATTATCAAAAGAAACAGAGCGAAGAATTATCTAAAGCTCATTATGAATCTTGTCAAAAGCAATATAATGAAACTAAAGAATTATATAATAATGTAGAAAAAAAGATTGATTCATTAACAGATACTGTAAATACTCGATTAGATAATATAGAAAGTTCAATAGATAGATTGACTGAATCAGATATGCATGATATAAAAGGTTGGATTGTAGAAAAACATCATATACTAATGAAACAGCAATGGGTTGATGATTTTACTATGGATACAATAGAAAAAAGATATGCAGATTATAAAATAGAAGGCGGCAATTCATATATTAGAGGATTAATGGATGAAATTAGAGCATTGCCGCATGTAAGTGGTACAATTGATCTTAATAAAAAAGATGAGGGCGAAAATTAATTTTCGCCCTCTTTTTTGTTGGTCTAATTTGTTTCATTTATTTTTTTAAAATCTTATATATAAAGATAAGAAATTTGTTTTTATGAATTTTATTGAGGTAGAAGGAGGAAATGGATATGGCATCAACTAACTTATATCCACCTATAGTTGACAGTATTACGCCTGCTTTTATAGCTTCTGGCGATTCTAGTTACTGTAGACTTTATTTTTCTTTATCTAAATATTCTTCTTCCACTTCACCAATAAAATCAATTCATATCTCTGTTATTAAACAATCTACAGGACAGAGTGTTGTTAATAAAGAGGACAATGCTGCAGCACAGCGTTTCCGCGCAACTGGAATTATTATTATAAATGGAACTCCTACTGCAGAAGATATCGAACGTAATTTATATTATGTAGATATTTTAAATGAAGACATTCAGTCCGGAGATATTAAAGGTTGGTATCCAAGTTGGATTTATAAAATGCAAATTAGACTTTCAGAAGTTCCTTATTCTCTTGAAAGTCAGATAGGTCAATCTGCTTGGTTGAATATTAATGCAAGTTATTTTTCCGAGTGGTCAACCTATTCCACAACAAAAGCAATTAGTAGACCACATATATCAATCCCTATATTGAATGATTTTGATAGTGAGGTTGGACAGAGTGCTAATAGAAATCAAGAGTATAATCTTAATTTAACTACTTTAGATTTAAATGGCACATATAGTAATGCAGATGAAAGTGAAACTTTATATTCATATAGATTTAAATTATATGACGCAGAAGATAATTTAATTGAGGATTCTGATATTCTTTATAGTAATCAATATTATAATCCCAATCAAATGCATTATTTATTTAAAACTGAATTTAGAAATAGTAATCATTATAAATTAACTTTAAATTATGTTACTCTTAATAAATATGAGAGTAATCTTTATTTTAAATTATATATCAATGCAGCAATTAGCGATGTAACTCCTATGAAATTAGTTTCTGTTGAAACTATTAATACTATTGATGATGAAGAATATAGAAAAGATTTTAATAAGCAAACATTTCTTGAATTTGAACAAGAAGAAGGTCTGGTTGGATTAAAACTTTATTCTGATGAAACAGGTATTTATAATGGAAATATCTGCATTAGAAGATCTGATAGTAAAGATAATTTCCAAACATGGGAAGATATGAAAATTATAGTATGTATTAATCAAGTTATTAATAATCTTCCTATATATTTTGATAAGACTGCTGAAAGTGGCGTTTGGTATAAATATGGAGTTCAAACAATAGATACAGATGGTTATAGAACTAGATTAGTTGAAATTACTAAACCTATCTTAAGAGATTATGAATATTCTTATTTAGTAGGTGAAGGTGGTCGTCAATTAAAACTAAAGTATAATAATGTTATGAATAGTTATACTTATAATTATTCTGAATCTAAAACTGATACAATTGGCGGTAAATATCCATTTATTACTAGAAATGGAAATATGCAATATCGCACAATTCCTGTAAATGGTTTGATTTCATTTAATATGGATGAAAGTCAATTATTTACAAATGATTTAGATATGTATGGATATGCGGAAATCGCTAATCTTTATAATAAACGTAGACATGATGAATATTTAGGTGATTATGACTATAGAAAAGAATTTGATTTTAGAGAAAAAGTTCTTGCTTTTTTATATGATGGTAAACCTAAATTATTTAAGTCTGCAACAGAAGGCAATATAATAGTGCGGTTGATGCAGGTCTCCGCGCAACCAAATCAGACTTTAAATAGAATGATTTTTTCATTCACATCAACCGCACATGAAATAGCTGATGCGACTATTGAGAATTATTTAAAATATGGATTTTTTGAAGTTGGTGAATATGCAACTTCTTTTATAACTTACACTAGTCATATTGGTCAAATTCAATTAGATTGTAATTTTGGTGATAATATAATTGAAAAAATTTGGCAAAAATATGATTTTTCAGATAGAAATGTAGCTGGATTAAAACAGACTTTACTTAAAATCCATGATTTAAAAATTAATTTTACGGATAAACCAATTAAGGTTTACAATAATGTAAATGAACTTGTTTTAGGTAATAATATTTCTTATAATGGTAATATTATTACAATTCGTGCAGATAGGTCTAGAGAATATATTTTTGATGAAAATATTGATTTTGTTAAAACTGATTCTGTTGTTATTTTAGGCGGAGTTGAAAATATTTATAATGATAATAATGAAATAATTAATAATATTCATATAGATGTCGATTTTATTTATGAAATGACTCAAGAACCTTATAAGGAAAGAGCCGTTAGAAATAAGATTACAGAGAGAGGAATGGGACAAATTTATGGTACTTATTCTTCTGGTTCAAGCATTTATAGAGATGTATATTATAAATATTATTACAATTGGGGAAATGAATCTCGATTTTTATCAGAAATAAATTGGACTTGTATTGAAGCAAATCCTGGGGCAATTTTCTTAATAAAAGACTTTTTAGATACTTCTGCATCAGAAGAATCTATGTATCATGAAATCAATCAAACAGGATTATTAAATCTTGAAGGTCTTGGTGCTATTACTAATATTAAATACATTGGAATGAGAACTGCTGACGGAGGCATTGATACAACAAAAGATTGTGATGTTATCGTTGATTATTCATATTATGTCACAATAAATACATATGAAGAGGAGGCATAATAAATTATGAGTGAAATTAATTTATTAAAAGATGCTTCTTTTTTACATAAACTTAGTTCAGAAAATATAAAAGTATATTATGCAAAAATATTAATATTAGATAAAAATGAACAGCCTATAAGAGCGATTGAAGGTCGAATTTCAGCGGGTTCTATATCATTAAATGGTAATTCTAATGTCCGAAGAACTGGGAATATTACTTTTCTAGCAGAAGAAACTGAAAATGATTTAACAGATATAGATAATCTTCTTTCAATGAATAAGAAGATAAATATTTTTATAGGCATTGAAAATAATATTGATGATATACATGATAAAATAATATGGTTTAAACAAGGTATTTTTGTTATAACGCAACCTAGTTTACAACATAATTCTAGTGGAGTTATAATTTCACTACAATTTAAAGATAAAATGTGTTTATTAAATGGAGAGTGCGGAGGTGGGCTTCCTACTTCCGTAACTTTTCATGAATATGATCAAATTATAGGTTATGATGATAATGATGGTAGAGGATATACTAAATATCCTAATAATCCTAATGTTTATACCGTGTATGCTATTAATGGCGAAGACATGATGTGGGATCCTACTTATGGATGGTCTAAATCTAGTAAAAGTAGAGTTGGTGAAATAATGCATGTTCCACAAAGAATATTCGATATAATACAAACATTGGTATGCAATTTTGGTGATGAAGCAATTGCTAAAATTATAGTTGAAATACCTTTAGAGATTAGAGCAATAGTCAGATATGTTGGTACTGAAACTTTGTTTTATAATGACAGTACTGGAGTATATACTGAAGATTCAGATGTTGTAGCTGAAAACCCTGGTTTATGGAGAAGTTTTAAGCACAATGAAGATTGCGGTTATGTATATACTGATTTTACTTATCCAGGTGAACTTATTTCTTCTATTGGTGAAAATATATGCTCTGTATTAGATAAAATTAAAAATACTCTTGGTAATTGCGAATATTTCTATGATATAAATGGTAATTTTATTTTTCGCGAGAAAAAAAATTATCTTAATACTCAATATGATCCAGTTCAAAAACTTGATGAAAATGGATTTTTATTAAATAGTGAAAATTATTTTGTAGATTTTAGTAATACCAATAGAGCAGCATATACTTTTGAGGAAGGAAGCGCATTAGTAACATCTTTTTCAAATTCTCCTCAATATACGAATATCAAAAATGATTATCATATATGGGGTAAAAATGATGATAGCTTTGCTATTCATTATCACGTGGCTATTAAAGAAAAGCCATTGCCGCCATATTCTGAAAGAGAAGTGGTTGCAGAAAGAGATGAAAAAGGTGATTATACAGGTGTGATTCATCTTGCAACAGTTAGAGATATTCCTTCTCAAATTTATAAATATACTCCTAATGATTGGAGAGCTGAATTATATATGAGAGGTCTTGATAAAAAGAAACTTCAACAAAGACCTGATGTATATGAGCAAGAAATTCTTGATTTCTTTGATAGTATTTATGATATGCGAAAACAAGAATATAAGGTTGATATAGTTAATCATCCAAATGATTTAAAATACTGGATAGATTACATTAATCCATCTTTATTATATGACATATCTATTGATACGATTGGTACAAGAATTTATAGTTACCAAAAAGATAAAATTAAAAAGCTATATAATACTGATATTCCTAATATAGTGATAATTAATAATGCGGCAACCGCATTATCTCAAGCTACTGTAATTGCTAAATGTGAAGCTATAGGACAACCTTATTCGAGAGTACCTAAAAGTATTTATGATAAATTGGTTGTAGGCACTTATGGATATACTTCACAAGAAACAATGAGAGATTTAATTTATCAATATACTAGCTATAATTCTGCAATATCTATTGTAAGTATTCCTATTTATTATCTTGATGTTAATGAAAGAATTACAGTGCAGGATAGAGCTTCTGGAATATTTGGAGATTATGTTATTAACTCTATAAATCTTCCTTTAGATGCAAAAAATACTATGACAATTTCTGCATCAAAGGCATTAGAAAGAGTTTAATAACATTAGAAAGGAGTTAATAAATGTCTTACGTGTTGAATCAATATAATCAACCTGTAGTAGACAAAAGTCCTGCTTCTTCTCCTGAGAATCAGATTTATATGACTCAATTAACTGGAGGAACTCCTAAACGAAGACCTAGTAATATAGATAGTGGAGTTACCGGTTCTTCTAATGATTTATTTTATGATGAATGTGTAGAATTAAATAGTCCATTACTTACAAATGTTAATTATTATTTTCATTGTAGAATAAAAAGATTAGAAGATCCTCAAGTATTTTTTATTTATCTATTAAATACAAATGCTTCGCCAGAAGAAAATCCGCCAACTCAATATTTAAAAACTATTACTGTTAGAGGCGGAGAACAAAATGAGCATACTGAATGGGTTGATTTTGAATTAGTCTTTTCTCCTTTATTATCTTTTAATTGTATTTTATTTCAATTGCAAAGAACGATAAAGGATTATACAGATTATGCTGATCAAGGAGGTCGACACCCTTATATTTGTTATGAAGAACTTAGTAAAATTAATAATATCGTAACAAGTAAAACAGGTGCAAAAGCTGGATTATTTAAAATTGGTATTCAATCTAGACCAGGATTGATGATGTGTTTAAATAAAGAAGAAATACATATAGGTCGTAGCGGTATTTATGAAGTTAATAATGGGAAAATTGTTGTTGATTTCTTAAGTATTGTATGTGCGGCGACAGAAGATCCTATAATTGTTCCAGGTGAAGGTACAATGACTATGGAAGAATATCTTGATTATATTGGTAATCAAGAAGTCATTATAGATAAAGATCATACAAATAGTACGTGTATATTTGATAATTCTAAAGAAAGAAAAATAGATGCTTTTACTTTAGATTATATGTATGAGGAAACGGAGGAATAAAGGATTATGAGTGAAATGAGTTCATTTTATGGCGGAAGACAAGGCGCTTCTTTCGTTATAGTGAAACGATTTGACGGAATCAATATTCCTCAAGTCGAAGGACAAGAGCAATATACTAATGCATTATATGCTATTAATTCTAGTACTAATAGTTTTTTATTGGTTTCCGCATCTGAAGGCGGTAATGTTGCTGTTGGTGATAATGTTTATTTAATAAAAAGAACTAATGATAATAAAAATGATTATACTTGGCAAAATCATTTAAATGATGGTTCTGTAATTAATGGAGGACAATATAACTTTCCGAAGAAAATGGCGGAAGGCATGGTCCAATGTTTTAGTCAAGGTGCAAAAAGTGCAAATGAAGTCAATTATGGTGAATATGTTATAATTGATACTATTGCAGAAATGAATGATAGAAATAACCTTGATAATGGTAAAATTTTCCGTAGAGGAATGAATGTTGATACTGAACTTGCAGGAGCCGAATATATAGGTTGTATAGTTGGTCCTGAAGGTAGTAGTGTTGAATTAAGTCTTGTTCATTATGATGATATAATTGATGAAGCTACAGGCTCTGATGAATATACTGTTACAGAACATGATTTAATTCCTGGCGAGCATGATGGTATTTATGAAGATGCTATTAAATATGCTTATGTAACTATTCAAGATGAATATGGAAATATTGAGGGTACTGAAGTAGGATTTAAAATTCCTACTCTTGTTCAAGATTTTTATGGTCAAGCGGTAAGTCCTTACTATAAATTGGCATTAATTGAACCAGATGAAGAACAATATGTAGATGGAAAATGGAGACATCCATTTTATCAACGTTGGAAAATAAATATTCCTAAAGGTATTCATGGTAAAGATGCAGTTAATTTCCGCATTATTCCTAGAGTGACCATGTTAAAGGGATACTTTAATGAAAGTCATGGTACATATCTTTATAATTCAAAAGATTTAGCTCCTGACCATTTAATTGGTTTTGCGGATGATCAAATTTTTAATACTATTATAAATTTAGAAAGTCAAAATACTGATTGGATAGAAATACAATATAATGATCCAAGATATCCTCACGTGTATGCATATAAATCTCAATGTGGTATGGATACACTTTATTATGATGAAATTGATTATTCATCTGAGGTTATTGATACAGAATCTCATCCTATTGGTTTAATAAATACGATTGAAAGGGTACATTTATCTGATAATGGTATTTTAACAGTTTATTATCGTGGAAGTATGCTTCCTGAAGAACAAGCAGAAAAAATTCGTTGGATTGATACTGAATCTTCTACTGGTATTGTTATTGATCCAGATGGTTCAATGCATGTATACTATAATACAACACATGAGCCTAGAGGAAGTGCCGATCCTTATGAAAGAATTGATACTCAAAATAGAGCACATGACCATGATGATTTTCCTTATATTTTAAAATGGATTTCAAATGTTACAATAGATGCAGTGGGTACAATTAGAATTTATAATAATGTGAATCCTGATTCTCCTGCATATACTTTTGATAGATATATGAAGTGTATTAACAATGTTTATATTGAAAATACAACATCATCTTCTACAGATGAAGGATCAGGAGATCAAAAAATTCATATATCTTATAATACAGGTGAAAATGCAATTATTGGTAATCCTTTAAATTACATAATTGAAACTGCAGTAGTTGGAAGCAATAATTATAATGCACCATATGGACATTTAATAGTTTATTATGCGGATCCCCTATTAAGAGAAGTATATCGAGATAATTGGATTACTTTTCCTAGTTCAAAATATCCAGATAAAATTTGGACACAATGGGTAGATTTAGGACAAGTTGAAGGTCCAGCAGGTGGCATCCATATTCTTAAAAATGTTTATAGTATGAATGAATTAATGGATGCTAATTATAATTGGATTCCACCAGAAAGATTAAGAAATGACGCTGGTGAGATTATTGATGATAAAGCTGCTGGATGGTCATGTACATATACTCCAGGTATTTTTATAGCAACAACTTCAAGTGATCCTGATGCTTTAAAGATAGTTGCAAATACAGTAATACCTAATGATGGTGAAATTAGACTTTCTATTGTTGAGAATGTAAATCCTAGTCAATTTCATGTAGGTGACTATGTAAAATTTGATCAAACTGATGATACTGAAATATTATGTTTCAATTATGAAGTTAATGAGTGGTATACAATAGGTTCTATATTTTCTGATAGTGATGTTGTTAAACAAATTGAAACTACTTCTGCTGAAGACTATGAAGTTCTTTTATCAGGTAGTGCAGATAATGTTACTAGATCAGAGAATGCTAGAAAAAATACTCAGTTAACATTTAATCCTGCTAATGGTAATTTAAAAGTTAATAAAATAAATAATGTTTCAGTTGGCAATAATCCTAAATTTACAGATACTTGGAAAGCTAATAGTAGTTCTTCAGAAGGATATGTTGCGAGCGGAAATGGTCAAGTTAACAAAGTTTGGAAAACTGATTCTAATGGTATTCCTGCATGGAGAGAAGACGCAGATACTAAATACAATGTAGTTAGTAAAACTGCTGCAGGTCTTGCACCTCAATTGCCAAATGAAACTGGCACTACAAAATATTTAAGACAAGATGGTAATTGGGCAGCACCTTCCGCATATTCCTTTACTACTGGTGATAATAATGGTCAGATAAAAGTATCTCCTTCAGATGGAGATGCTTATAATGTTAATGTTAAAGGCTTAAGTAATTTAGCTTATATAGGAATTAATGGTTCTACTTCTCAGTATTTACGCGGAGATGGCAGATGGATAGCTCCACCAAATGACAATACATGGATTCCTATGAAAGGTGCTACTAGTAGCGCAGATGGTACTGTAGGTTATGTAAATGCTGTTCCGCCAAGTAATGGATATAATACTAAATACTTAAGAGCTGATGGTAGTTGGGAGGTACCTCCTAATAACCAAGTTGCTCAAATTAATAGTAATACTACTAATGCTGAATTAAGTGTATTATTATCATATTCAGCTACTGGTGAAACTGAAACTCAAGGTATTAGAAAGGATAGTAATTTAAAATATAATCCTTATACTAATAATCTTACAGTTAGTAAAATTAATAACGTAGCTCAAAGAACTCCTTTATATGATCAAACTTTAAATTTTAATAATAATTTAGTAGCTACAATTGCGGTAACTGGTATTACTGCACAAACTGCAATTGAAGTTTATTTCCAAAATAGGGAAGTTGCAATAAATTCACAAGTAGTTGCTGAGACTGGAGCAAATGTAATTACATTTACCGCACAATCTGCTCCAAGTGAAAATATAGTATGTAATATATACTTTAGAGATTAAAGGAGATAAATTATGAGAGCAATAACAAATATAGATAATGGTTCCTGGACCGGCGCAGTCACCTGCGCCGTCGGGGACACTGATGTTACAATAACAGATAGTAAAATAAAAAGCACTTCAACAATTGATGTTTATTCAGAAAGTGTAAGTGGTGATACTATTTCAATTAAAAATATAGCAATTATTAATGGTTCTGCTGTTTTAACTTTTTTTGAACCATTAACAGAACAAATAAAATTTAAATTGCATATAATTGCGTAAAGGAGAGATTGATTATGGCTTGGATTATATGTAAATATGGATCTGGTGGAGGTGGCGGTGGAGATCGTCCTGATGGTTCTACTGTTACTCCTGTTTCTGATGTACCTACATGGCTTAGATGTGGAGGTCTTGGTTCTAAAGGTTATACTACTCTTTCTCAAATATTATCAGATGCAAATACTCTTAATGGGTTAATGAGTGATGCTAATGCTGTTAATTACTTAGTAAGATCTACCTCTTGGGTTTCTGATATTACTGGAAATCAAAGTGCAATGACATATATTGGAGCTAATGACTATGCAGCTTATAAGTTATTAAGTAATAGTACATGGAGAACAGCTATTTGTAATAGTACATATTTTGAATCGGTATTAAATGTCAAAGTACCAACAATGACAAGCAATACTACTCCCGAAGGCCTGTGTGCTTATTCAAATGCTTATCCTAATAGTTATTGGAATGTCGCTTATAAGGTATTTGATGGAGATACATCATCAAATGGGTGGCTTCCTCCACAGAATAGTACAAATGAATATATCTACTATAAATTCAAAGATTCTGAATGTCTTGTAATGATGCAGATAACATTTGCATTTGGATCAAGTCCAATTTCTCCTGTGCAGTTTGACGTAATAGGATCAAATGATGGTGTTAACTGGGTAGATATAGCTTCTGGTGAAAGTATTTCTGGTTCGGGTACTGTTAATGTACAGAAATATTATCCTGTTTCTACTTCTTATAAATATTTAGGTGTACGAAATACTAATATTTGGATTGATACTAACGGAGCCCACTATACTGGATTAATGGGACTTCAATTCTATGGTCGTATATTTGGTAATATACAATCGTGGCTTAAAGCTGGTAAAGTAGATAAAAATTATACTACACTAGAGCAAGTTCTTGCTGATAGTTCAACACTTCAGACTCTTATGGCATCTTCTGATGCAGTAGATTATCTTTCTGCTTGTGGTAATTGGGCTGATACTATATGTGCTAATCAAAGTGCTATGAATTATATTGGGCTTAATAATTATGCTGCTAATACTTTACTTGCTGATGCTTGTTGGTGCAATGCAATTGCTAATAGTGCATATATAGAATCAGTATTAAACGTTAAAGTTCCTGTTATGACAAGTAATACAGAACCTAGTGGAGAAGTAATATATACTAGTACTAGTGGAACCGATTATCCATGGCGAGCATTTAATCCTAGTATTAAAAGTGGTAGATATGTAAATGCTAATGCTGAAGGATATATAGGATATATATTTCCAAATCCAACAAAGGTATTTGTAGCTGATTTGCATATACATTCAGGTTATTACCATAAAGAAATGAAACTTCAAACGTCATCTGATGGTGGTAATTGGATTGATTGTACAGATTATATTAATTGTCCAATTAACAGCAATGTAAAGATTACTAATAATAAATCCACTTTAAATAGATATTGGCGAGTATATGGTAGATATCCACAAGGTGGTCATCCATATGTTTACATGTCCTTTATGAATTTTTACGGACGTCAAGATGTGTAAAGGAGAGATAATATGTTAAGTTTAGAAGAAAGAGTAACGCATCTTGAGAATTATCTCAATGCATTACTCAATAAAATAAATAATGATGAATATTATATGAATACAGATATTTCTTCTAATCGTACAATTAATTCTAAGCAGGAAACAGATATAGCAGATAATCGTACTGGAATAGAAGAAGCATATGAAACAACTCTTACTAATACAGATGATATTGCTGATGTAAGAACTGCACTTGAAGAAGTTTATGAAATGATTGCACCTGAGGAGGAATAATATATGGCTAGAATATATGCTACATCTTGTGAAAAAGATGGTAAAAATTTTTATACTGTACCAAAATCACTTCAGAATAAAGTTGCAGCAATTATAGCTGCAGATGGCTATATTATTCAGGATGATGGTACTGTTATACCAGCTCCTATTGACGAAGAAGAATAAAAGAAATAAGGGCAGATAAGAAGAATATCTTATCTGCCCTTGTAAAGATATCCATACAGATAGCTTCCAAGAATGAAAGGTTGTATGAACTTTACTTTATATAAATATTATAATAAAAATTTTGAAATTTTTCAATTTGATGATTCTTTTTATTTTTGTTAAATGAATTTTTTAATGAATAAAAATTGCATAAAATCTTTGGACGAGAGCCAGGATTTTTTGCATATTTATGCAAAATTTTGTATAATTATTCATAAAAAAATTAATAAAAATTTTTTTAAAATTCATGAAAAATCACTATAAGAAAATTTGACTAGTTCAAAAATTTTTGATATAATATAAGTATAAAGAAGAAAGGACTTTTATTTTTATGGCTAATATTTTGGCTATAGATGCATCTACTAAACGTACTGGATATGCCTTTTTTAAAGACAATCAGATACAATATGGTGCTATATCTAGTTCATCTACATCTCCAGAAAAAAGAATCGGAGTAATGAGAGATGAAATTCTTAAAATTATTAAACAAGAGAATATAGATACAATTATTATGGAAGAAGTGCGTCCTGACGGTATGAATCAACATACTGGAAAACTTCTTACATGGCTACAAGGATGCATTGTAGTGGCTGTATTTGAATATAATAAAAATATTAAAATTGATTTTATAGGTGCAAGTACTTGGAGAAGTCGTTTAGGCTTACAAGGATATAGAGTATTAAGGCAAAAACAAAAGGAAATAGATATTGATTTTGCTAATACTACTTATTGTTTAAAATTATCTGCGGAAATGGATGATGAAGCAGATGCTATTTGTATATTAACTGCATATAAAAGAGATGCGGCGGCCCTTGCTAATAAGAAACCTAGTGGTTCGATTGGCGAAGAAGAAAGTGCGTTCTAAAATTCTTTAGCTTGACATTTTCAAAAATTTTTGTTATAATATTTATAGAATAAAAAATATGTTACTGCTAAAGAATTTTTGGACAAACGTAGTAAATTAATTACTTATATTTTTTATATTATTTAGAAGAAAGAAATTCTCTCTTTCTTTAATGCAAATTCTTTGCATTTAATTTTCCCTTTTATTTATTTAATTTTATATTTCTTTCTAAATAGGGATTTTTATGCCTATTTATCAATTTGGATTTTTCTATCCAGGATCACACACTTTTTGTTTGAAAATTCTTAGAAGTAACGAGTTCTAAGGAGGAAAAAATGAATAATTTTACGGCTAATTATGCCCAAAGAAACCAATTTTCCAATCCTTACTATAATGTAAACCCAACTTCAGTAGCCGGTGCTACAACGAACAATATCATATGGGTACAAGGAATTGAAGGTGCGAAGGCCTGGCAGCTTAATCCTAACAGTATGGTTATTTTATTAGATAGCGAAGTTGAAGGGAAAATGTACATTAAGGTAAGTGACAATATTGGAATGAGTTCACTAAGAATTTTTAATTATGTAGAAGAAATACCTTCTACTAATAATTCTGTAACTGTAAACAATGAATTGGATCTATCGCAATATGTGCGAAAAGATGAACTTCAAACATTGATAAAGGAGGTTATAGATAGTGAACAATCTATATCAGGAACTGCGGAGGGGCCAAACTCAAGCAGCACAACCCCAGTTCCCGCAAAACCAAAGGTCGTTACCGTCCTTAAAAAGTAATATGACTCAAATTCAAGAACTTCTTAAAAATTCTAATCCTAATTCTATTGTTCAAACTCTTCTGAACAACAATCCAAAAATGAAAAACATTATGCAATTAATGAATTCAAGCGGAATGACTCCTAAACAATTCTTTTATCAATATGCACAACAGAATGGCATAGATCCAGAACAATTTCTTAACTCATAGGAGGTAAATAATATGGGTGAAAGTGGACTTAGTGCTAGTGATGTTGCTTTATTAAGTGATAAGAATGGAATGGGCTGTTTTGGAGATTCTTCTTTCTTTTGGATTTTTGCATTATTAATTCTTGCAGGTGGCGGCTTCGGCGGACTTAACTGGGGAAATAATGGACTTGCTAATGCTATTGGTTATGAAAATTTAGCTACTTCGAATGAAGTTCAGAGAGGCTTTGATAATCAGAATTCTATGGCTAATCAGAGAGAAATTCTTGCAGCTGTAAATGATGCTTCTGCAAGAGGTATTGCTACTACAAATCAAGTTTATCACGATGTAGTTTCTTATATTGGAGATAAATATTCTGAATTAGATAGAGACATTTTAGGAGTAGGTTCTGCTGTTCAGCAGTCAATAGCAAATCAGAATGAATGCTGCTGCTCAACTAAAATGCTTATTCAGGGTGTTGCTGCAGAGACTAATGCAAATATTGCACAGAATCGTTATGATGCAGCTCTCAATACTGCAGCTATTAATGCTAATACTACAGCACAGACTCAAAAGATTCTCGATGCAATCACAGGAAATAGAATGGCAGATATGCAGCAACAGATAAATGCACTTGAGCTTCAGAATCAACTTGCTTCTGTTGTACGTTATCCTAACAATACTTTTTACGCTGTACCATCTCCTTGTTTTAATACAGGATGTGGATGCGGATGCGGAAATATCTGATGAATAATTAATTAGGCTAGGGCGTCGTGTCTTAGACCGACGCCCGCACTTTATTTTTAAGGAGGAAAACTAATGAGTAAATCAGCTATATATACTGCGAATATGGCATCACAAGATGTTGCTATTGACGGAGTTATTAATCCAGGAACAGTAGTTAGACGTTTTGGGCCAAATGTGGCATTATCTGGAAATGCAATTCAAATTTGTGGTCAAGGATATTATGATGTAGACGCTAGTATTACAGTAGCGCCAACTGCAGTTGGTAATGTAACAATTACTATGTATAAAGATGGAGTTCCAGTGCAAGGCGCGACTGCAACTGGATCGACCTCTACAGCAGATAATCCTATTAATTTATCAATTACATCTATGGTAAGAGAATTTTGCGGATGCTGCAATAGTATTTCTAATCTTACTTTTGTTTTAACAGGTACCGATTCTGAAGTATCCAATGTTTCTATTGTAGTAGAAAAATTATAATAATCTTATAAAAGGAGGTATCTATGACAATAGAGGAAATCTTTAGCAATATAAGTCAGCATATGATTGAAGGTCTTATGGTACATTCTCAATTAAGTGATTACTTTGCTTTTATAGGATTAGACGGATATCAAGAATGTCATAAATATCATTATTTTGAAGAAAATAGTAATTATAAAAAGATATGCGATTATTATTTACATCATTATAATAAATTGATTTTAGATTTACCTTTTAAGAATCCTGCGGTTATCCCTACAAATTGGTATCAATATAATCGTCAAGATGTAAGTGCTCAAACAAGAAAAACCGCTGTTCAACTAGCTTTTGAAACATGGGTTAATTGGGAAAAGGACACTAAAAAATTATATGAAAGATTATATCAAGAATTAATTAATTTAAATGAAATCGCTAGTGCAAAAGAAATATCTAAATATATTATTGATGTTGATGGAGAATTAAAAGAAGCTTATCAAGAACATCTTGAGTTATCTGCAATAGATTATGATATTTTAAATATAATGCAAGAACAAAAAGATATAAAAAAGAAATATCATAAAAAATTAAAGGAGATTAGTTATGATTGATATAAATGAAATAAATGAAGAAATTCATAAATTAGAAAATAGTAATTGTACAACTTATGATATATGTAAGAAATTGGCAATATTATATATTGTAAGAGATCATTATTCTAAAACAATGACTACTCAAACTAATTCTATGATGAAAACTGCTGCCTCAATTTAAATAAAAAAAAATGCCTTGCTATATTAAAATAGCAAGGCATTTTTTTATGCTTATTTTTATTTAGCACCAGTGCTTCCAAAACCGCCATCTCCGCGTTCTGTATTGCTAAGTTCATTAACTATTTGAAAATTATTAATTTTAAAATAGGGAATAAGAACTAATTGGGCTATGCGGGAACCGGCAGTTACCATTTGATGTTCAGTCGAGTCATTATGTAATGCGACTATTAATTCTCCACGATAATCTGAATCTATAACGCCTACAGCATTAGCAGGACGAAGTCCTTGTTTAGTAGCAATACCGCTCCTTGCAAAAATAGCTCCAAATAATCCTGAAGGTATTTCAACTGCAATTCCAGTTCCTATCTTTACTGTTTCATGAGGTGCAATTGTTATATCTTTATCAGTTGCTGCATATAAATCCCATCCAGCAGCCTCTTCACTTCCTCTTGTAGGAATTTTTGCTAAATCATTTAATAATTTAATCTTCATTTTCCTCTCCTACTGGCTCAGGAAACACCCCATCTTCAACATGGTAATTAACTTCAACAGTTCTATCAGGTTCTTTTATATCATTAAATACTTTTGTTAATGTAAGTTTATAAAAAGTATCTACAACTTCACCTTTTGATTTTCTTTCTTTATATTCACTAACATATTTAGTAAGAGTAAATCTTTTATCTTTTTTATTCTCTTCAATAAAATCTTTAACTTCTTTTTCAGTATCTACTCGATATGTTTCACAGGTACTTATAAGAAATTTTGACATTATTAGAATCTCCTTTCAATTCTGTTTCAAATTCTTCTATTAATTTTCTTACTTGAGAAAAATCATTATTTTGAGGTCTATCTAAATTTTTAGGAATTAATTTTAATAATGGAATATTGTTATTTATACAATATTCTTCTTTTTGTAAATCATATTTTTGTCGTTGTTCAAGTGGTACTTTATTAAACACAGAAAATTCTTTAAAATGCTGAGGACCTTGATATTCTATTAAGTAAAATAATTGATTATTATAAAAAATTGCAAAATCAAATCTTAATCTATTACCTTTATCACTTATAAGATTATCAAAAGTATACTCTTTAATAAAAGAAATTTGTTGTTCATTAAGATATTTTTGAATACTTTGTTCTCCCATGGATTTCATACACCCACAAGATTTAGTATCCCCATTCCTTAATCTTCTTCCACTAATAGATTTAATAGTACCACATAATTGACATTCACAAATCCAATGAATGCTATTGTCATTAAACTCTTTTGCAGGAGTTTGATCTTGTCTTAAAACTTTTAAAAATCCATAAATTTTTCCAGTTTCATCAATATAATTATTACAATGCTTACCACAAGAAGTTCTTTTTCCAGCTCTTAATTCGCTTCCATTAAAAATTTTTTGTTCACCACAAGAGCATTGACAAAGCCACATGGTTTTTCTCATATTTGATTCTCGAATGGGTTTTAAAACTTTTAAAGCACCATAAATATTTCCTGTTTCATCTATAAGAGGTCTTGGCATTTTATACCCCCTCTTTATCTCTCAATAATATTAATTTCTTTTGCTTCGTAATCATAGTCTGTTATTAATTCATTTTTAAATTTCATAACAAAATCTCGATTTCCGCATAAATTAATTCTATGCACATCATACATAGCACAATATCCATTAATATCATTTGTTACTTCATCAAGAGGTACGAAATCTTGTTTTACACATTCTCCATTTACATATATGTCAATTTCTTGTAATACCATAAATGGATGGAAATTAACTATTAAATTATTAATATTCTTTTTATTCATAATTTAATCCTTTATATCTATAATTGCATTAGAATAGTCAAACAAATAATAAGCAAAATTTTCTTCTGTTTCAGGATCTCTAATCCAAATTTCATATGCTCCATCAGGCTGCTTGTCTATTAGAAGAACAAGTCCTCTATTCTTTAATGTAGGAATTAATTCTTTTACAACCTTTTTACTCTCATCTGTATCTACTGTGCGGAAGACTGTAAAATCATTTCTTTCTCTACACAAGAGCATCCAATAATCTTTTTCAAGCATTTTGGTTGCAACTTCGCATACTTTGCGATTGAAATTAATAGGATCCATAGGAACTTCATTAGCTATCATTTGTTTAGCCGCTTCATAAAGTGTCATTTAAAAATCTCCTTTTATTTTATATAAATATTATATCATAATTTTTGAGATTTGTCAAATTGATATTGTTTACTATGAACATATCTATCTTTAACTTCTGCTTGTTTACCTTTGTTGAATGCGGTTAGATAGTCGCCAGTGAGGTAGCCAGTCACCCGACGCAAACGTTGAATCTTATTGCATCCACACTCAGGACATTCTGCATCAATTAATCCAGTATATCCGCATTCAGTACATAGATCATTAGGAAGATTTACTGCAAAATAAGGTATATCATGATCCATAGCATAATTAACAACAGTTTCAAGTGCATCAAGATTATCAATTACCGCACTTTCAAATTCTACATATGTAATACATCCCGCAGAACTATAACCTGTTAATTGAGATTCAATATCAATTTTTTCAAAAGGAGATATTTCTTTCCAAACAGGAACGTGCATACTGTTTGTAAAATAATCTCTATCACTTATATCTGGTATTTCTCCATATTTAGCTTTAAATTTCTGCATTGCAGTATAGCAAAGATTTTCTGCTGGAGTATAATATACACCAAAGTTAAGTTTATATTCCTCTTTAAATTTAGCGCAGCGATCTTTAAATAGCTGTTCGATACGCTTAGCTAATTCCATTCCTTTTGGTTCTGTATGATCACAACCGATAAGAATCTGAAGTGTTTCAGCAAGACCTATCTGACCTATAGCAAGAGTCCCATGTTTAAGGGCAGAACGGATTCCTTCTTCGGGAATATATCCAGCCATAGTTCCATTTTCATACATAAACTTCGCGGAAGATGGATCTTGTGAGCAGATATATTCAAAACGCTCAATAAGCATATCTCTAGCATCATGGATCATTTCGTCAAGAAGCTCCATAAAGCAACGCTCAAGTCGCTCTGGAAATGTAATTATATCATAGCCTTTTTGCCATGCTAATTCTTTTGCTTCCATTGCTATTGTTGGAAGAATTATAGTCACAGGGCATATATTGCCACGTCCATCTTTAAGCTGGCCAAAACCATTTATATCCCAGCCATTCGCTGTGCGGCACCCCATTGTGGAGAAATAAGTCCTAGGGTCATTCTTATCATAACCTGCATTCCCGCTCCAATCGCAGTTAGCATAGTTAGGGTAGAGTCTTAATGCAGTAGATTTAAGTGCTAATCTATATAAATCATAATTTGGATCTCCAGGTTTACGATTAACACCATTCATAAGTTGAAAAATACCACAAGGGAAAATAGGAGTTCTATGAAACTTACCTACTCCTTTAATACTTCCTTCAAGAAGTGCTTTAATTACCATTCTACCTTCAGGTAAGGTACAAGTACCATAATTTATTGAGGTAAAAGGTAACTGATTTCCGGATCTAGACTGAAGAGTATTAAGGTTATGATACATTCCTTCAGCAGCTTGTCGAAGTTCTTTGGTAGTCATATCTATAGCATATTGATATGCATTAGGCTGTTCTTTATATAAAGAACTTTCAATAGATATTTTGTATAATTCTTCTTTATCATAAATTATTGAGTTGTTAGAAAAATATTTAATTCCATCTAAAAAGTGTTTAGCAAATGACCTTCTTACATATGGAACCATTGTCCAATCTAAGTGTGTCGCAGAAACGCCGCCAAATTGCTGTAAAGATTGTAACTGAAAGATTACTGCAACTAATTGAAATGCAGTATTAACACTATTCGCAGGACGAATATCTGTTTGTCTTGTGTTAAATCCATTTGCAAGTAGATCGTCAAAAGGAACAGACAAGCAGTTATGCATACCAATAGCATAACTATCTAAGTCATGAATATAAATTTCATTATTTAGATGTCTTTCTCTTGATTTCTTAGACATACAATTATCAAGAGCAAATTCTTTCATTAAGACAGAATCAGCTTCGCCCTTGCGCCCACCAAAACTATGTTCATCAACATTTGCATTTTGGTTCTGAACATTACTAGCCTGAAGTTTTTCTTTAATAACCGACATCATATGGTTATTCCATTTCCGCTCATTATCTCTATCATGGCGGTATTCGATATATGCGGTTGCTACATCTTTTCTTTTAGTAGCCATAAGCCCATGTTCAACAAGAGATTGAATGTCATCTATTGTTAATTCATTGGGAGCGCCTTCCATATAACCTTCAATATAATCAGCTATATTCTGAGCCTTTTCTTCAGCATAGTCTGATGATTTTCCATCAACTGCAATAAAAGCTTTCATTACCGCATCTTTTATTTTCTGTGGATTGAATGGTTGACGAACACCATCTCTTTTAATTATATAATACATATTTTCCTCCTAGATATTGTTATTTTAAGGATTATAATATATATAAAAATTACAATATATTGATTAATCAGTTTTGTTATAACAGTATTGTTATTTATTATCTTTATTATCAACACCATACTTGAGGAGGTGCAGGAGGGTATGGAGTAGTTGATAGGGGCTGAAATTGATTATTAGGATCTGTATTTATAATTTTCATTGTAGATGGTATTATAGTAGAATTCTTTTCTTTTTCTTCTAATTCTTTATATTTTCTCATATACCAGTCAGATTTCTTTAAATCTTCTTCACCATTCTTATCTGACGCACGATATCTATACTTCCATACATTACAAAGGCAGAAATTCTTTACAGCTTCAACACCAAAGACGAGAACCATTTCGTCAATAGACTCCATACCGCCTTCTCTACAATAATGTTTAGGATGATTAACTACATCATTTTCATTTGGGGATAATGCCATATTATTTTATTTCCTCCTTAATAATATTCTTATCATTTGGACATAAATATTTTATAAGTTTAAATGAATGTTTCTCATAATCTTGAATATTATTACTTATTCCTATATCAGTAAATTTAGGAATATAAGTTTCTGCTATAACTTCTCTCTTTTCACAATTAGCTAAGCATATTTCATGTCTGCAAACAGGACAATACATAAAATCTTTACTTGGTATCATAAATTCTCCTTAAGGGTCCGTCTATGAAATTCATAGACGGAATCCCCACTTATTCATTTTCTTCTTCTTCAACTACATCTTGTCCAGTAAATCTATCATGCTGGAGTGCGATTTCATCACCAAGCACCGCCGCAATCTTATATAACTGATGACCTTCTGTATTCTTATATGTTTTTCCTACGAAAGTATCTTCTCTTCTAAAGCCTGTAATCATCAGCATATTACCTCTCTTAAACCAACCTTTTTCAACAACCTTTTTAGTTCCATCAGGTTGAATCTGACTTATCTGCTTTTTAAACATAGCATAATAATCTCTAGTAAACTTTACATCTACTACTCCTGTTGTGGTTAAAAGAGTTACCATACATTTATTATCATTTTTTGCAAGGACAGTTCCCGCAATTCTATACAACTTATAAATAGGAATCTGTCTACCATTACGCTTATAATAATAATCAATTTGAGGTTCTTCAGATAATTCATTAAAATCAACAATACCATAACGTGCATTATTAATTTCTGCTAATTCATGTTTTCCATAATAGAAACATAGTGAAGCCATTTCCCAAGCAGATGTATTTCCACTTGCATATTTATCCCAAACCTCTTTAAAAAGCATCATATTATATTCATTAAGAATTTCATCATGATTTTCTTTAAGCCAATCTCTTGCTACATCCATATACTTCTGATAAATTTTATCCCACCTCATCTGAAGAATACATGTAGTTCCATTAATAACTTCAAGCCAATCAGAATATTCAGCTAAAAACTTTTCAAAGAAAGTTATACAACTATTATCAAAAGTATAATACAATCCAGATTTCTTGAACTTCTTTAAATACTTATTGAAGTTAAATACTCTTATTTGCATTTCTAATTTTTCAGGAACAAGAGCATGTTCAATTAATCCATTAAAATTCTGCAAAGTTAATCTTTTCTTCGGTTCACAAGCAGAATAAAGATAATAAGCCATAATCTGCTTTCTATCTTTTAATACTGTTTCAACTTCATCAAAAGCTCCTGCTTTAATTAAATTAATTACCGCAGTCTTAGTTAAAGGACATCTATTCATAAAATCTTTGATTCCAATATAAGGACGATTTGCTTTTATTTTTTCGATAACATCATCGCCTATATTACTTAATGCCTTTAATCCATAAAGAATACGATTATGCTCAACATCAGGTTTAAAACCATAATCTGATGTATTTATATTTACTAAAGATACTTTAATACCTTTAGACTTAATTGCTCCAATTGCTTTTGCAATCTTTGCATAATCAGAACCTTTTTCTTTCTTTTCTACTGTTCCGTCTTCATCTTCTTCATATTCATCATTTTCAAGAGAACCACTATTAACTACAAGACAAGCAGTATCCCAATATATAGGATTCCACTTAGTTGCAATATACGCAGTTTGAAATCCAATAAATGAATATGCAAGAGCGTGGATTACAGAGAATGAATAACCCATCTGAGGTCCAATACCGCAATCCCAAACATATTTTCCAAGTGCTGGACTTTTTGCTTGATCCAATACTTGCTGATGAAGTGCGGGAATCTTGCTCATTTGCTTCTTACCAACTATCTTACGTGCGGCATTCGCATCCTTAAGACTAAAACTACAAATGTTTTCATCCATAAGCATAGTCATTAACTGCTCCTGACTAGGTGGAACTCCATGTGACTTAAGGAAATGAGGCTTAAGAGCTTCCATTTCCGCATCGGTAAGACCATATTTTTTCATTTCATCATACCAAAGATTAATATTATTCTTAAATCGAACATATTTATCCATTGGCTGTTCTTCACCATTATCTCCTGTCATAAGACGCATCAAACCATTTGCATCTGCCATTTCAAGAATACTATGCGGTTTGATTTTCTTTGCCGCCTGAGAGCCAACAGTTGAATCAAACTGGAACAGGTCAAGAACTTTTACTTCCTGGATATTTTTCCAAATATCCTTATCTTCAATCGGAAGAACATTCGGATGAAAATATTTATTATAAACTTCTCTTAAAGTTAAATCTTTTTCAATTTCACCATTCTCTTGTAGAAACTGAATGGCTTGAACGAGTTTATCTTGGACCTCCGTAACGAGGAAGTCATATTTAGTTAATCCTGCAGCCTCACACATATGCAGATCATACTGAGTTATAACACTTCCCGAAGGAGTTTTCATGAAACATCCATGCTCATATGGATCTTCATCAAAAAGAATAACTCCAGATGCGTGAGAACCTCTACGAGAAATGAGTCCCTCGATACCAAGCATAATATCAAGAAGACCAGGATACTGATTAACTTCTGCAATAAACAATGCTACGGGTTCTCTATTCTTATCAGGATTTCCATATACAACATCATGAAGATTCCATAAGAATCCTCTCTCTTGAGGAATTAATGATGACATATACTGCGCTGTATCTACATCAATTCCATCAGGACACTCATCACTACGATATCCTCTGCAAGCAGTTTGAATTGCGGACTTTGTTGTTTCCGTACCAAAAGTTGCAATAAGAGTACAACCACAATTCTGCTTAACTACAGAGTCAATACCGTCTATAAAATTCTTTCCTCTCTCTTCTTTTATTTTCTGAAGAATAAGAGGACGCTTTGAAGGACAAAGGTCAAGGTCAATATCACCAAGCTCAAATCTCTCCTTATTAAGATAACGCCAGAAAGGAAGGTCCCACTCTATAGGATCCAACTGAGTAATACCAAGAAGATAATGGTTCAGACCTGAGCAAGATGAACCTCTTCCCGCACCTACCATACTTCCACATTCCCAGAATAAATCTACATAATGCTGAAGAGTGATAGGGTAAGAAAACATATTTGTATCTAATGCTTTACCTATTGTTCTCTTAATATCTGCTTCATATTCAAGACGAGAGATATATTCATCATTATCTTTTTCTATTTCTTTTAATTTATCAAGACATTGATTAACCCAATATCTTTCATATTTATCATCTGATTCCAACATACTATAAAGAGTTGGATAAGTTTCTTTTATTTTTGCTTCTTGATTAGCTTGAGCAAATTTATATTTAGGATAATCTTTTACTTCAACTTTAGGAATTTGCTGGCTATGAAGAAGACTATAATCTTCTATTTTATTATAAATCTCCATACTATTATTGCACATTACTTCATATAAATCAACAATAGAAGGAGTTAAATTTTCAATAATCTCAGCTTCTGTCTGAAGATATGCATATTCATAGAAATCTGCAACTTCACGCTCTCCGCCTTTAGAGTTAAGATATGCTTCATGAACATATCTATCTTCTTTTGTAAGATAATGTGCGTCAGAACCAATTTCCATTTTTACACCAAAGACATTGGAAAGTTCTGCAATTTTCTTATTTACAATTATCTGTTCTTTGTTTGCGGCGGGTGCTACTTCAAAATAGAAGTCATCGCCAAAAATATCTTTACACCAAAGAACAAAATCAACTATCTGCTGCTTATACTTTGCTTCTGATGCGGCGTCGCCGGTTCTGCGGGATGACTCTAATCCTAAGATGCATGAACCGAGCTCTCCGCCAATACAAGCGGTTGTTGCAATAAGGTGTCCTGGATTCTCTTTTACAATTCTCTTTAGATCTTCTTTAAGAGTAGGTACTCTTTCAAGACCTCTATCATAATAAGAGTTAAGCCATGCAATAGAAGATAATCTTCTTAACTGACGATGACCTTCCGCATCTTTTGCAATCAAAATAAAGTGATAGTATTTCTGATTAGAACTTCTATCATTTGTTAAATATATTTCATTTCCTAATGCAATTTTAAAATTGGGATGTTCTTCTTTAATTTTCTGTGCATAAATGTTTATTTCAGGATGCGCTGACAATATTTCATGATCGGTAATACAAATACCTTTAAGACCTATTTCAATAGCTCTATCTATTAAATCTTTTGGTTTGTTTATACTATCCAAAATACGAACGTTGCTATAATGAGTATGTGAGTGGATCTCCATTCGAGATTGCATTTTATTATACCTCAATTTCTTTATATGTTCTTTTATACCAAATATCATCAAAAGTACTTTTAGAAATTATTGAAGAATAATCTTGATAAACAATAAAAGCAGATTCTTTTTGCTGTCTTATTCGTATATCTTTTATTTGTTCTTCAGTTAAAAGTCTTCTTCCTTTAGCACCATTTGCTTTACCTAATGATTCATTTCTCTTTTTATTTTCTTCTGTATATACTTCTGGCATAATATTTTGCCAAGTTCTTCCTAGCCAGACTCTGGCAAAACCACTTTCTGTAATTTTATCTTTAAATAATTCATAACATTCTTTTTTAGAAATTCCTTGATTATATAATTGTCTTATTTTTATTACATCTTCAGTTGTTAATTTTGCTCTTCCATTATTTTCACCAAGACAGTGTCCTTTTATGCTACCACCATCTCCACCTAAACTTTCATTATAACCATTAATATAACTATCATAATATTGAATCCAATATTGCTCTCTTTCGCCCGATAGAGAATAATCTTTTAATTCTTCAATAACTTCGAAAGAAAAATTTTCTAATCCATATTTTCTCATAGCCCTATATAGAGTTTTATCATATTCTTTATGACCTTCTGTAAAAGCTAATCTTTGATGATCATGCCATCTTCGATCACTATCATTAGTTTTACCAATATAGCATTTTTGATTAATAAGATTAGTAATTTTATATATTCCTTGCATTTAAAACCTCCTTTAAGTATCTTTCTTTTCATATGATTTGAAAAATACTCAAAGATAATTATAAAACTTTGACCTTTATTTTATATAAATATTATATCATATTTTTTAAAAAATGTCAAATTTAATAAGGGAGAGCCAAAACTCTCCCATTAAAGAGGTGAAAACTTATGAATTATTAAATAATTTAAAGATCTTTTATTTCTTCATCAATTTCTTTTATTCGTTTAGTAATTACCTGCTTAATAGCAGATTTTAATTCTTCTTGTGTCTTTTTATCAAAAGAGATAAAAGAGATTTCTCCAACGCTATTATAAAAAAATGATAATTTTTTTAAACGGATATGGGGATATGGATAACCAAATATTCTATCTAAAAAACATAATTTATCTTTTGATTCTAACAAATCTGTTGCTTTTTTATAATTTTCAATTTTCATTTATTCTCCTTAATTGGATATTCCAATTCTTTACAATTAAAAAATCTTTGTAAAACTCCTCTTTCGCTACATAAATTTTTAGGTGTTTCATAAACTATCAAAACAATAGTATCAGCATTAAATTTATTACAGCAATACTCAAATGCTTTTAAAGTTTTTTCTTTGTCAACAAGAGTATTGAGTAAATGTTCATATTCAATCATTGTAGGACATGCGGGAGCCAGCTCTCGGTGTTCACAGGGACATCCACATGTTCCATGGAGCTGAACTATAAGCGGTTCATAGCGGAGCCCGCATACGATTCCTCTTTTGTCAATATAATATTCTTGACCTTCGGGAGGACGATACCATATTGGGTCACTTATACAAGTAGACACAGGAATCATATTTTTTGTAAAATTTCTTATTTGATAGAAATAACTTGTTTTAATATTTATCATTGTATTTTAAAAATATATCATAATTAAGCCAATATTTTTCATCATGTTCTTTAATTTTATTTATATCTGTATACCAATCAGCTGCGGATATAAATAAAAAATCTCCAATTGTTTTAACACATCTATCATCATATAAAAGAGCAATACAAGCAGCTCCTTTTAATTCTTTAATATCCTTTATTTTCAATATATTAAAAAGTTTATCAATATCTTCAGGATATACTGGAAAAAGACAACCTCCACTATTAAGTTTTAATTCAAGATCTAATTCAACAATATCATTTTCATTTTTGCGTAGCCACCAATTTTCTATTCTTGCATTAACTATATTTGTCATCTTAACTGAACCTCTCCAAGATTTAAATCATCATCTCTAAATATTTTATATCCATTAAATAAGGCGATACATTTATTAGGTTCATTTTTAGAAATTTGTTGAAAATTTTTACTTAAAGAATATATAGTATCATTACTCATAATAAGAATAGGTTCATGTAAATAATGATATTTAAATTCTTCACATTTAGATTCTAAATTATTAATATTTATTGTAATAGGTAATTTTACTGTAATCATTATATGTTCCTTCCCTGGTTTATTCCAGTTATTATACATAATATAAGCCAAATACCTGTAGAATATTTCCAAGAAAACTCCCAATTAAAGCATAGAGTTATAAGTTTTATAATACCACAAGTAGTTATCCAACTAAAAGCAAGAAATACAATCATAGCAAGGATAAAAACAAGTCCATATATCCAAGCACTTTTTCCATTTTTTCTAATTTCACCCATAATTTTTACCCTATAAAATCTTTTAACTCCTGCTCTCCAAAGTTATTATATTTAATCTTTTTAATAGCGACTCTAGATGCGCTTCCAATATTAATTTTCTTTTCAACAGAAGCATTAATATATTTGAAAAAGGCAAGAATAAAGAATTTATAATCATAATAAAATTCTCTGCCAAGTATTCCATTTACAACTACACTGTACTTAGGATTTTTACACATTCTCTCTATCGCCCATTCGTCTCTCATTTTTATTCACCCCTTCTTTTAAGCTATGTTCTGTTTGATAATCTATTGTTAATCTATGATAATTTTCTACTTTTGCTAACATTCCAGTTTCAATTAATCTACCTAAATTTGCGGGGTAGTATTTTACAACATTTGCTGCAAAATTTATATGTGTCACTTTATTACATCTTTCAGTTAAATGAAAATTAGGTCCTCCATGTTGATGTCCATGAAGATTTATACAAAAATCTTCAAGTCCAAATATTGGTTCATGACTTAAAAGAATCCTATCTGCAATAAAAAGTGGACCATTATATATTTCATCAAAATGAGATGCAACTTTACTTAATACATCATGATTACCAGTAATAAGTACTTTGTAGCATTTAAGCTCATCAAGATATTCTGCATTACCCACGTCACCTAAATGAATAAGAGTATCTCCTTTATGAACGAAACTTTTAATAAGTTCCATATGCTCCTGTGGAGATATCCACTCAGGATCCATGAGTTTACAATCAGAATCGTCAAAATGAGTATCTGATACAATCCACACAGAACCTGTTGCAGACCATCTTTGAAATTGTGGGTAAAGTGTTCTTATCATTTTTTAATTCCTTTTTTATTATATAAATATTATAATATATTTTTTAAAAATTGTCAAACTACCTCATTATGACAAGCTTCTCTGATGCATTATATTAAATAAAATTCTGCTTTTCCTATATTAGCGCAAGACTTAAAACGTTCGGCAATTGCTTCTCGTCCCCAAGCACTTTTAGTAAATTCTGCATCACAATAAACTATGTTAAATCTTTGACCTAAAAATATTGAAGTTGATTTAGGATTATATTTAGCTATTACAATTCTAAATCTATTATTGTTAATTTCTTTCCATTCATTCTCACCTTCTGTATATAATATATAAAGAATATTTTCTATCATTATTTATTTCCTCTTTTTATAATAAATTACCTCATTATAACAAGCTTCTCTGACGCACGAGTAGCAGCTGTATATAGCCAACGCTGGTGTTCATCTTTTACAAACGGAAATTGTTCTTCTACAACCAAAACCTTATCCCACTCACTGCCTTGAGATTTGTGGCACGTAATCGCGTATCCATATGTAAAAGCTCTAGGTGTAATATCTCCAATACGCATCTTAAGTTTACCAAGAGCATAGGATTCACGCCAATCAAGAAAAGGTTCACCTGTTAATATTAAAGTTTTATCCATATCTACTTGAGAGAACTGTTCTCCATCTTCAGATATAAAATCTCCCTTAATAAGTGGGATGCGATGATTTCGCATCTTAACATATCGAGGAGCATCTCTAAAAGTTTCAAATGGATTACGAATTATTCCAGTCATACCATTTACCAAGGCAAGTTCTCCAGAATTAGATATATCCTCCCAATAATTGCGAAGACAAATCATTTTTTCCCCGTCATGTGGCAATGCTCCTTCAAAACCTAATAAACTCCGCATTTGATTATTTATGTTTATCCTTGTAGCATTGGTAGCGCAGATAATTTGGTCTGCCCATTGAAGATGTCCAGTTACAAGTTCCTGCTTGGGAATAACCATGACCTCTTTACCTTGCATATAAGGAAGTTCTTCACCATTACGAATCTTCATCGTAAGCTGAATAATCTCAGACTCAGCCGCTTGACGCATAATCTCGTCAAGAAATACATGAGGATGGTCAAGAAGATCATGGGACTCATTCTTGTCAATCATCGGCAACTGACCAGGATCTCCTAAGAAGATGATAAATACTTTATGACGTAGAAGCATATCTATCATAGACTTAGGTACCATAGATACCTCATCTACAACTATAATAGTATACTCTAGTACCTGTTTAGGAATACGATAAAATCCACCGCCCGCACGAGGTACACTATCATAAAGCAATTTATGTAAAGTCATAGCATTTTCATTTCCTTTACGACGAAGCACTTCTGCGGCTTTACCAGTAAATGAAGCATATGCTACTTTTCTTTTGTCAACATCAAGGGCTTCAATGATAAATTTAACTAGGGTAGTTTTACCACTACCAGCATACCCGGAAATTACTACATACTTTTCATTATTCTTATGTCTATCTAATGCAATTTTAAGACCTTCTTCTTGTTTAGTAGTTAATGTCATTTTTAATATCCTCTTCCATTTTTCTTACATAAATATTATATCATAATTTTTATAAAAAGTCAAAAAGGGAGACCTTAGTCTCCCTTTAAAACTATATCTAACAATTCTTCTGACAAATATCTCTCAAGAATTTTTAAATTATCCTGTCCAGTTCCTTTAAAGAATTCTTCTGCCACACCTCCGCCAATAGCACCAAGTGTATCCATATCACAAGGAAGTGACATTACATTTCTCATAAAACCTTCCCAATTATTTGACTCAAGGAAACATCTCATGGCGGGAGCTACTGAACCTTGACAAGTAACATCCCATTTATAGATATCTCTCATTTCACTCAAGTCTAATGAAATAGGATATTTATATTTATCTATATTACTGTAAAATCTTTTTATATAATCAAAGATTTCTACTTTTGTTTTTCCATGCTTTGCCGCCCATACACAAACTGCGGTAACGCATGCTCCTTTGATTCCTTCAGGGTGGTTATGCGTCACCATTGCAGAGCGTTTAGTTTGCTCAACAACATCATTTATATCATCATAATATTCGCCAATAAAAGAGCATCGCATAGCAGAACCATTGCCAAAGGATCCATAAGGTTGAGGTTTTGGAGACTGAAGCCATTCTTTAAATTTAGGACCGTAGCCTGAAGTGTATTTATTTCCAAATTCGTAATAAGCATTAAAAAAATCTGGATTCTTTGGGTTCTTAAGTATTGCATCTTTTGTCGCAATACTTAAGATAGTATCATCAGTAAATCTACATTTATCTGTAAAAAGAGGCACATTCTGCCAGTCTAAATCTATTGGACGCATACGAGAAAACTCATATTGAGAACCGCTTATATCACCGAGTATCGCTCCTATTAATGCCATTTTGTTCCTCCCATATTTTAATTCCTTTTGCTATTTCTTCTGCTGAATTTACTTGAACACGAGACCAATCTGCATTAAGGATAGCTTCATCCATGCACATTTCTATCATGTTCCATAATTCTTCTTCCCAATCTTCATCCTTAATCATCTCTGGTTTAGGATGTTCTTCGAAATAAGTACTATCTAAATATACCATATTAAAATCCCCATTGACTTAATATATCTTAAGAGGAAGGTTTTTAATCTTCCTTTTTTAATCTTCTATATATTTCCAATGATATCCACCAGATGTTTGGTATATTCCTCTGCAAGCAGATGCAATATTTTGATGTTTAATTCCTAATTCTTGTTCTGCTTGTCTGGTTGATTCAAAAATTTTATTTAATTCTATACAAAAACATTTTTTACCTCTGCCATGTTTTTGATAATTAGGATTTTTATCTCCTTGCATATCTAAGCTATGTTGATGTTTCCATTCTTCTGTATGAATATGTCCTTTAAAAAGACTTTCTTGATTTTTCATTCTATCACTTAATTCTTCTTTAAATTTTTTACCATCTGCTGTTTTATACCATTCTTTTTTTATTTTACTTTGTTTAGTCTTCCATTCTTCAGAAGGAGTCCATCCGGACAAGCCATCTCCGCCTTCTGTATAATTATAATTATCCTTATCTTCGTAAGCATTATAGTATTTTATCCAATATTTTTCTTTTTCATTAATAACTTTATCATAAATATTAAGAGGTACTTCTTCAATAATTTCAAAAGTAAAATTTTCTATTCCATATTGTCGAATACTATTATATAAATGTCTTTTATTTTCAATGTCATTTTTTGCAATACTTTTATGATGACTCCATCTATGCTCAATATTTTTTGCTTTGCCTATATATAAATTATGAGTAATTATATTTTCAATTTTATAAATACCAGCATGACTCATTTAATTAGAACCCCCATAATGTAAGTATATTTTCATCATCTTTAATAACTTCATAATCAACCATAATTAGTTGAGGAGTTTTTTGAAAATTATAATCATTTACTACACATTTACATACTGCATTAATTTTACAAGGTTTAGATTGGAACATTTCAATCTCTTCATCTGTTCCACCAAACTGAATAATATCTGCCTTAGGTCCACAATACTTTAAAGTATTTGATTTCATTACTTTAAAAGTGTCATTATTTACAGGAATATTCTTTATATAAACATATGAGCGACCTATATTTTGTCCCCAGTAATCATTCATATCTGCAATTTCAAGAATTTTATCTCCATCTATTGAATTATAGTCCCAAACATAATCTACATAATAACTAGGTTCAGAAGAAAGATTTTCAAATACTTCATCAGTATAATCAATAAATTGATATATATATTCTCCTGCAACTTCTTCGCAACCCGGCAAATCATATCCTAGACCGAGACCAAATGCACCTTGATGTCCTTCTGCGAAAATACAACCGGGGGCCATCGCGCATATATCTTTAAACATCATATCCGCACCATATCCACGAGCAGAACCTTGATAAGAGATTCTTCCCTCATTATCAACTACTTTTGTTAAGATAGCAACAGGACGCTGATACTTAGACATAAATTTATTCGCAATAAGTCCGGCGATATTTTTATCTACCTCTCCAGGTTCAAGTAAAAATAAAAGTACTTTATGATCCATCATATTATTCTTTTTAATCAAACCCTCAAGATGCTCAAGACCGGCCTCTTCCGCGCGAGTTTGTCTATTTTTAACATTCGTACAAGTTCTAATAGCTTGATCTACTCTTCGCTCTTGTTCACCTAATTTATGTCCACGTTTATTTGAAGGTATCATTTCAAATGCTTTAAATTGAAGCATAGATTGGAAGATTAATTCTTTCTCTTCTATTGTTCCGCTTCTTACAATAGCATTAACAAAAGGAACAATAAAAAATGCAGCGCCCATAGGTGAGAACTGAAGTCCATTAATATCAGATGGTTTATAGTCTGCTTTTGACAATGGAAAACTATTCTTTTGAGCCATTTCATATATAAAAGGATTTTTAATATTTTTTTCTTTAAATCCTTCAAAAATCAAAGTTTTTGTTTCTATAGATGTCATTGACATCATATCACCCATGTTACCGAGAGCAACAAGGTCAAGATAATTATTGGCATAATTATTTCCGCCAATTGAGTCAAGATACCTACAAAATTGCCATGTAACACCAACTCCAGAAAGTTCCTTATTAGGGTAAGTTGAAAGTTGATTATTAATAACAATAGCATCTGATGAGATATGATCAGCTTCATGGTGATCAAGAACTAGTATATCAATTCCTTTTTTGTTGAGGGAATGGTGTTCATCATAATCGTTACTTGATGAATCAGGAAGAATGACCATTTTATATGCTTCTGCGGTAGTTATGCAGTCATGGAGTCCATGGGCCTTATCATCATGAAGAAACCAATGAATATGATTTTCTACAAAAGAAGGAAAACAATCATGAAGATAGTTAATAAGAAGTGCGGAACTAGTAAATCCATCGCAGTCTGCATCAACTACTATTAATATATCATCATTCGCGGCAACATGGTTTATAAGCATCCTAGCACCTAAATTAAGAAATCCAGAACCTAATGCTGTAGGATCATTTACATCTGCCATTGTTGACTCTAAATATTTCTTTATATCTTTAATACCCCTATTATGAAGAACTTGGACAAGGGCTGAATTATATGTTGGTTGTTCTATTAAATGTGCTTTCATTAATAAATACTCACTCTCTTTTTAAATAATTCTAAAAATATATCTTTACCACAATCAGTTGGAGATGACTTGAATCCAGTCAATCCTTCTTTATCCCAGATAAAAGATATTGTTACATAGCTACCATATTTCTTATATATATTTTTTAAATTCTTTATTTTCTTCGCAGCATCATCATCATTTACATCTCTGAAATCATGATCTAATCCTACGATAATTTCATCAACACCTAAGTTTATAAGAAGCCAAGCTTGATAATTTATAAACGAGCTTCCGCAAATTGCAACTGCTATGTTATTCTCTTGTCCAAACATTGTTGCATATTGCATAACTGATTTCTCAGATTCAAGAACGATTGCTTTTTTGAATTGTTTTATATGTTCTTGATTTTGATATAATCCATATAAATTAAAAGAAAGAGGATGATTATACATTTTCCTTCCTATTTTCATAGGAAGATATTTTCCATATAATTCTGCATTCTCTTGTATAAGAGTTCGTTCTCTTACTCCTACTAATCTACCATGCATATCTCTATGTGGAATTACTATGCCTTGATTCTTTGGGTCAAAGCATATTTCATAGTAATCCATGACATCTTGAGATATGTTGTCTTCTATCCATGGCAAAATTAAAGGATGCGGAAGATTTTTTAAAAATCCATCTTCATATTCTTTTAATTCAACAATTTGAGTTTCTAATTCTATATCTTTAATTCTACCAAAATTTTCAATATAAAGCAAGTCTTCATCTCTTGACTGGCTTTGATCAAAATTATTAACAGGATTAAAACCAAAATATTTTGCAACAAAATCTATTGCTTGCGGGAGCTGGTATTCGCTGCCTAACTCTCGTGCTTTGACTTTTCGAACTAGTTCAAAAATATCAAAGGATTCACCACATTCTGTAAAGCAGTGAAACAAATGAGAATTATCATAATAATATAACTTATGACTATCACCACCATGACAAATAGTTCTAGATATAAGAATATTATTCTGGATATATGGATCTCCGCCCAACTCCGCAACCAATTCTTTTACTTGCAGAATATCAAGATTATTTTTTATTTCATCCTTATTGTAATCATAAATTGGCATCTGTAAAGAACTCCTAGTTAACTGTAGCTAAATAAAAAGTTAAAAAGCGGATTCATCTTCGACTTTGATTTTTAACAAAGGCAAATCGATCACGTTATAAGCCCAATCTGTTACAAATATACCATCAAAAGTACAAGTACCTGTATTTGTTACCATCCAAATATAAATACCTTTTTGTTTATTTCCTCTATTTTTATAGACACTTTGTTTAACATTAGGAATAGGTAAACCATTCTTATTGCAAAATGGAGTTATCTTTTCCAAATCTTCTTTTCTAACTTCAAGAAGAATACTACCAAAGTCAATTCTATCTGCAATTGCTTTAGAACCTCTTAAGAGATTCTGGTCCGGAGTTTCTGACGTCTGATAATCTGCATTAAGCTGAGTGCTTGAAAGAATAAATACTCCTTGCTGTACAGTAATATCCTTTAATTTTGACGACATAAGGAAAAGGATATTATCTTCGCGGAGATTTTTTACTCCACTTTTTCCGCCAATTTCAGTTAATATTTTTGCAGATGAATGAATATAATCAAAGAATACATATTGAACTTTATGTTCTCTAATATATTTCTTAATTATAGTTTCAATGTCTTCCATTGAGAAATCAGGTATACATATAAAGTATATTTTACTTTGCTTTAATAATATTTTCGCTTTCTCAATACGTTCCCATTCTCCAGCATAGTAATCATGCATTAAGATATGGTCTTCTTCAACTCCTGCTATATTCGCAATAGCTGATACCTGGATTTCATCAAGGTCTTGCTCTGTTGCAATAAATAAAGTTGATTGAGGTGCGCCTAAAGTCTTCCATTTATTTTCTTTAATATCATATCTTTGTGAACAACCAATTGTGATTGCATCACTTATCATATTTCTTGTTTTTCCTACATTAGTTGCCGCAGATCTAAGATAAAACTTGCTTAATCTTGCACCACGTGTAACAGTTGTAAGATATATATCAGATAGAGGATAACCGACAGCAGGTACTTCGGCAAAGGAATCAATAAGCGAGTCAATTCCGTCACCTACCTGACATCCATCATCAGCAACATCCTCTACAAATTTCATTTTAATTTCATCAATCTTATCATTAATTTTATTATAAATATCTGATAAGGTTGCCGCATCAAGCCAATCTTCTTGCTCTTGCTTTCTTTTTACATTAAGAATTTCATTAGGATCATATATATCAGCAAGATCCATTCCTAAATTTTCATATGCACGAAGAAGTGTCATCTTCTTCATTCTTTTATAATAATAATTGAAAGTATTTGGATTGGCGATTTCCGCACTCTTAAGTAAAAATTGCTGACCATTTTGTGCTTTATATGTAGCAAGCATCTTTGGTCTTTGAGTTAAATAATCTTCAATTGCGGGAAGTGTTATTTCCTTAGCTCCGAGTTGCCAAAGATTATATATGCAACCAAATACTATTTTATGAAAATCATCATAAAAATCTTCGCTGTTAAATTTATACTCGTCATCTTTTTCAAATAATTTAGGATTTTTATATACGCATCCAATCACCTGGACAAGGTTTGATATTTCAGCATATTTACTACTCTTCATCTTCAAATTCTCCTAAATCAAATAATTTTCTTTTAGTTCCGCGTTTCTGCGGTGGTTTTATAATGATTTCTTTTATCTGCGTTAATAAACTTTTATCTTTATTTGCTTGTTGAGCCATAAATAAATTATAGTAATAATTATAAGCATCTTGATAACAATATTCAATAATACCAATGCCACCATTGGTTTTGTCAATTGAATTATGCTTTACATCAAAGAAATATACAAGTGATTTTAACATACCACTATAACTATACCCATTTGTTTCTTTGAATTTTTTTATTTGCTTATTTATTAATGCCCAATTTGCTTTATCACCAAATAATTGATTAATATAATCTTTTAATTTTTGCAATTCAGGATCAGCCTTTTCACCTAGTGGTACAAGTTCTCCGCTAGGCTCGCACTTATAATGAGCATATCTGCGGGCACCATGCTTTACCGCTTGTATAACATTTGTGTCGAAAGTTTCTCCACATATCGCACACTTAACTAGATGTTTTGCCATCCTTATTTAGCTCCTCTCCGCACCAAGGACAATATTTTATTCCATAAATTCTATAATCTGGATCATCACATTCAGTTTCTTTTATCTCAAAATACCATTCTCTAGTTAAGGGATACCACCAGCACTTAGGATGATTACATTTTTCTTTCATAAAATATTACCTCTTTTTATTATATATAAATATTATATCATATTTTTTTAAAAAAGTAAAGTGGGAAGCGTATTAATCGCTTCCCACATTTTTTTTATGCCTTAACTAAATCCTTTAATTCAGTAACAACAAGGTCAATTGCTTCAACCTGATCTCTTGTTGCATCTTTAATTTTCTTTCCTTTGCCGAGATACTTTTCAATGCACTGAGTAATTCTAGGCTGCCAATATTCTGCAAATTTCTTTCCTTCTTCTGTTTCACCAAGAGAATCTGAAGAACCGGGAATATTTGCAATAATACTAGTAAACTCTCCCATAAGCTGATCAAAATCAAGAGTAGAAGTAGTATCAATATGGACATTTTCTCTCTTGTCAGTAAAGAGTTCTGCTCCATCTTCTTCCATCTGCTTATCAAGAGCATCACCAATTGCCTTTACAAGATTATCATAACTTAAATCTATATAATCGGGAGTATACTTAAAACGGGAACCAGCTTCATATCTTGAAGTTCCACGCATAAACATAACTACCTTTTCTTTTCCATCATCGCCAGGAACTGAACGAGTATAACCTATAATATCACACATTCTCGCAAGAACATTATTTGCTCTCTTATCAAGAGTAGGTACAATTTTATTAAACTCAGTTCCATTTTCATTCTTAAAAGTTTTATCTGTTTCATGAGAAATAATAACAAGACCATATCCCATCTGAACAATTTGGCGAAGGCACTCGTCGAATTCTTTTTCAACTAAGCCATATCCCTTACCATAAGGAATATCTCCTACTGCATCTACGTTATTATTATTACAGATATACTTTGTACAATAATCATATGCAATATCCGCTGTATCAACGATTATTGTTTCAAACATTTCTTTTGCTTTATCTTCCTTAAGCTGTCTAAGCACCTGTCTAAACTCACTCCATGAATTAATAGGCTGGGCCATTGCTCCTGGAATTGCTGAATAACCCTTTTCAAAAGCTAAAAGAAAATGCTTAGGGAACTTAACTGCGGTAGTTGTCTTACCGGTCTTCCATCCGCCATAAAGGAAGACACTATATCCGCGCATGTCTCGACTCACCTGATGAGGTTGTACACTAAAAATATCAATTGAACCCATAATCCAAAATTCCTTTCAAAAATTTCTAAACTCTATTTTTATTTTCATTTTTCGAGCGTCTGCGTTCCAAGCTCAATTATTTCTATATAAACTGAAAAGGAGGAGCAAAAGCTCCTCCCTCATTATTATTTATATTAGAAATTAAAGCCGCCTGCTGCAGCGGTAGCAGTTGATGCTGAAGGAGTTGCAGCAGCTGCCTTAGATGCCTGATATTCATCCTGTCTCTTCTTAATATCAGCAAGATAAACCTCACGATCAGCCATAGCCTGCTTGATATCTTCCTCAGTAATTCCGTTCTCAGCATCACCAATCTCGTAAGTCTCCTTTGCAGTTCCAGTGATGACCCACTCTTTAAGAGTTCTTGTATACTCCTTAACAGCAGCCTCACCAAATGCGGATTCCTCTTCTCTTCTTGTTACGATAGTCTGGCTCTCAATGTTTCCCCAAACCTTGGTAAATACAAGATTCTTAGGAGATGCATCAAAGCTCTCAAAATACTTAATTCCACCACTATTCTTAACAACAAGTTCAACAGGAAGAATTGCATTTCTAAAATTGAATACAGCTCCCTTAACTATAAGATAATCTGCATCAATATTCTTCTCAGGATCTGCCTCAATAAGACGAGTTCCATTAATAAGCATATCAAATTCAAACTTACTTCTTGCAGATTCTTCATCAAGCTTTGTAACTACAGTTACGAAACCACCATCATTTCTCTTTGCAGAAACAAGTGTTTCCTCACCATCACGATTGCTATAAAAATCATTAAGACCAAGTGCAGTATCAACCTTAACCATGGTTGCATTATCGAAACCATCATTTACGACAGTCTTATACTTGCCCTCAACAATACCCTTGAGTACATTAAAAGTTGCATTTACAGTTCCCTTTGAAGTGGTAGCAGTTACATAAGTAAAATTAATAGTAACTACATTAAGTCCCTTATCATCTGTTGCAATATCAAGTGTTCCACCGATATACTCAGTTCCAGGATGCTTTGATCCTTCTCCGGTAACCTTAATTGCAAGATCATGATTATAAATTCTTCCACTTACTCTCTCTCTGTTAATAGCCTTCTTCATTTTAAACTCTCCTTAAAAAAATATTAATTTAATTTCTATAATAATATTATAACAAAAAATTTCAAAAATGTCAAGTTTCATCAGGATTTACGGTAACGCCCTTATCTGTAAGGCTATAAACTACAGGATTTTCACCCATCTTCTCCGCATAACCATCTGAAACTAACTTTCTTAAAGCACCAGATGCGGTTCTTGAAGAAATTCCAAGTCCTTCACCAATATCTTTTGCTTTAAAAAGATTATTATATGTCTCCTTGTTATCCTGCATATACTTGAGTACTATAATTCCATTAGGCGTAAATGCAGGCTTCTCCTTATCTCCAGTTGCGTTAAGTCCATTCCAATAATCAAGAGCATCAGAAGAAAACCATTCTTCTACTGAATTTCCTGTTTTTTCAATAGCTCTTTTTACTTCATTAATAAAACATTCTTTCTTGCTCATTATAATCTCCTTGAAAAATAAAATATTATTTTTTTACTATATAATAATTATATCATAATTTTTGTAAAATTTCAAGTTTGATTATAAAACAAGAATTCTTCCGCATATGGGAGAGTTTTGCACCAATCCACAAACTGATGCCATTCTGTTAATTTATGAGAACTTCTCCAGTGAATTATATTGCGGAGAACAGCATAATCCGCAGTCCAAGTTCTTGTTTGAAGCCAAGATTCTGGAAGCCAACGAATAAGCTCTTTCCAATATCTTCTATCTTTTGTTTCAAGATATTTTAAACGAAGTTCTTCACAATATTTTATAATATTCTCAAAGCCATAATTAAGTGGCTGTCCATTTAATTCCATCCATTCATTAAGATCATCTGTTTCAAAACAATCAAGAGTGATTGGTGTACTAGCTAACTTATGCATAGTTGAAGTAGAATTAGCTGTAGTTCCAACTTTGTAAGTATCTAGCTCCTTCCAAAAATATAATGGAGCTGTTATATCTACACTTACAAAAATTTGACGAAGAAACTTATCATTAGGACTTCCCGCTTTAATCATTCTCTGCGCGAGGTTCATATCATTAGGACCAATACCTAAAAACGTACAATCTTTAGAATTTATATCTAAAGCCTGATGAAAGCATTTATTCTCATTTTCTTCAGTATCTTCATACCACATTGTATCGCCTTTAGCATAGCTTTCCATAGGATGTCGGAGGCCGTGCATCGCATTTTCCCAATTCCCTGTCCAACTTCTTTCAAATTTCATTATATTACCTCTTTAGCAATTTCATCTACGAAACCTTTTTCTATTCCATCTTCCGCCGTATACCAAACATCATCTTTCTTAATATCACTATACTCTTCTTCTGTTATTAAACTGTTCTCAATAACAATATCTTTAAGTTGTTTTAATTGACGCTTATAAAAGGCAGTATAATTTTCAAATTGCGATGCAGTACCGCCATTTGATGTTGCTCCTTCATGGAATAAGAATGATGCATGAGGATATGCGATTCTCTTATGTCCACAAACAAAAGCAAAGAACCCACCTGAATAAGCACATCCAATACATATTGTCCAAATAGGTGTTTGAGACATCTTTATAGAATCAATAATAGTAAAAGTATCTGTAAGATATCCGCCATTTGAATCAATATATATTTTGATGGGTTTTCTTTCTTCTATTGGAATATTATGTTTTTTATCATAATCATTCCAAAATTTAATATATCCGCTAATAGAAGAACCAACTCCATCATCTATATCATAAAGATATACTTCTCTATTAAGAGCACCATCAAGGTTAATTATATCTTCAAAATTTTTAGTATCTTCCTTTATATTTTGAGGAAGCTGTTTCATTAAATCTTCGAGGTCTATTTCAATATTATCAATGATACTATTTGACATAAGCCCCTCCTTTATTATTTATTTCCACGATTTGAATTATATCCAAATTCATATGAATTATATAAATTTATATAATACTTTTCTTTTTCGTTTAATTGTTCTCTAGGGCATTCCTCAAGAACTTCAAAAGCAAAATTCCAAATACCATCTTCTTGCATTGCTTTATAAAGTTTATTACCTGCGGGAGTATCTATTCCAAGACCGCATTTCACATGATCAGTCCAGCGATCTTTGATGCTAACTGCTTGTCCAATATAGCACTCTTTTGTTTTAATATTAGTAATCTTATAAATACCTGTCTTATCACTAATACCCACGACATTAGCAGAAAGTGACTTTAATGGTTTTTGGAACCAGGTCTGCCAGATTAACATACTAAGTACTCGTGGTTTATTCAATGAAGGTTTAAGATTTTCTAACTTTGCTATATCAGATTTATCTGCATCAGATATTGGAACACAATAGAAAGAAATATTATTTTCAAGTTCTTTTTCTCTTCTTTGTGCTTCAATTGCGGCGGCCCGTGTTGAGCGGATTTTATCTAGATCTGCACGACACTCATCTGCTTCCCGCATTAATTTAAGTTGGAGATTAGAATATGCAGTATTAAGAGCATCTATCTCCATATCATGCTCTTCTTCTGCTTCTTTATACTGATTCTCAAGTACACTTACATAATTTTCAAAAGCTTCTTGAGATAATCTTTTTTGATTTTCAAAAGAATTTGATAATTCTTTTTGTATTGTATTTAAATGTTCCTTTTTATTATCAATTTCTCTTTGCAAAGCATCAGAGTTTGATTTTTCAAGGGCAATATTTTTTTGTAATGTATTATATGTATTTTGTAATTCTTCATTCTGTATTTTTATTTCATTATCATATTGTAATTTATGAGTTATACAATAAACAGAAATAATAATACAAAGAATTACAATTATTATTAAAATAATATCAATCATAATAATAAAAAAATGGCTGAGTTCTTATAAAGAACTCAGCCTTTATTATTACTCAGCCTGAGCTGCATCTGCTGCCTTTGCTGCTGCATCATCATATGCAAGTCCTGCTTCGGTAGCCTTGATAAACTTAACAGTCTTGTGAGTACCATCCTCAAGTTCGATCTCAGCGGGAATTCTCTCTGCATATCCCTTTCTCTGAAGACCAGAGGTAACGATACCGTCAACTGACTTCTTCTCCATACCAAGTGCCTCAGCAATATCAGCTGCTGTCATGTTCTCATCCTTGTTATCCTTAAGATAATTAAGAACTACTAAACTCTTCTCACTTACTGCCTGTGCCATAATAATTTTTCTCCTTTTTAAATAAAAAATTAATTAATTAAATAAATTCTATAAGTGATAGGTTTTATCACTTTTCATAAATAATTATACCAAAAATTTTGTATGTTGTCAAGTCATTTTCAATTTTTGATATAAAATTTTTTCAAAGAATATTTTCTATCTCTTATAAAAATATTATACTAAAAATTTTTACAAAAGTCAAGTTTTTTGAAAAATTTTTAATTATGAAAAATGAGGGAACTATCATATTATATGATTAAACCTCATTATCATTTTACTTCTTTTGCCCAAAGGCAACAATACGGGTAAGGATTTGCACCTTACATGATTGGCTTTTATGTACATTTGCCCGAACCAACCTAATCGTTCCTCGGCTAACAGCGTCTACCTATTCCACCACCGCATTTTTTTAATAGGCTGTCTCTTAAATTCCACTTAGCTACAGCGTTATACGAACTCGCCACTATCACATTGGCTTCCACAGTCTGTCGTAGCACCTATTCTTTAATCTCTATCATATAATCCATACAGCTCCAACCACCATCAGCTTTTACTTTTGTAATTATTTTATCATAATATGAAATCAATTCATGATTTTCTTCGTCCATTTTTCCATGATGATACCAAGCACATGCTTTTGGATTAAAATAATCTGTTCCGATAGAAATTCTGCCCCATTCAGTTTTATCAGATAATATAGCATTAACAAATTCTTCTACAGTAATATTATTATAATGTAATATTACTTCATAAGGGGCAGTACAATCTCCTCTTGTTCGACCACATTGTTCTAATTCAAATATTTTCATATGCTCTCCAATTTATTCTATAAATATTATAACAAAAATTTTCTAAAAAATCAACTTAAGATTTATCAATATAGTCTATATAATTCTTCTTCTGAAATAACAGGAATACCGAGTCTTTTTGCATCAGCGCTCTTTCCAGTAGTGCTATTCTTGTCATTACATATAAGATATGTAGTCTTAGAAGAAACTGAACCGGTTACCTTGCCACCATGAGCTTCGATTTCCGCTTTAATATCATCACGCTTTTTACTGAGCTTGCCTGTAATAACAAAGACTTTATCTTTAACACCTTCAGACTGAGCAACCTCATTTGTCTCTACCGACTTAAAGTTAAGCATTTCCGCAATCTCGTCTGCCTCAGTATAATCAAAAGAGTTAATTGCTTTACTCATTTCAGGACCGAATCCATCAAAAGCCGTCCAATCTCCACCAACCGCATCTCTGAAATCTTTCCATGTTGGATAATACTTTACGATTTCTTTGGATATAGTTGATCCAACAAGTGGGATACCCAATGCTGATATGAAAGCCTGTACTGATGTTCCAACTCTTGCGGCGTCAATAGCCGATAAGATTTTCCCGACAGAAGCTTCTCCAAAACCTGCTTTTGATACCCATTCAGCTTTATGTTCATTAAGTCTAAATATGTCTGCAAGTCCATTTATCCAGCCCCATTCAATTAACTTCTCTATTGTTTTAAGAGAAATACCTTTAACGTCAAGACCTTTCTTACCAAAAAAATGGTCAATTCTATTTGCGAGTTTTCCTTCACATGCTGGATTACTACAAATAATAGTAAGAACTCCGCTATCTGATTCAATAATATCTGTAGGTTTTCCGCATATAGGACATACATTACAAAATCCACTATTAAGAGTATGGTCATGAACTATATCATTTCTTTCTGCTCTTGATATTTGAGGAATTATCTGATTTTGTTTAACAACCCAAATTTTCTGATGTTTCTCAGGAAACATACCAAGAGTTTCTCTCATTATCGAAAGATTATGCATAGACGCTCTTTCAATAATACTATCACCTGTATCAATAGGTTCAAATATTGCTACTGGTGTAAGAACTCCAGTTCTACCCATAGTCCATTCTATATCAAGTAATTCAGTTTCATATTCTTCGTCATAAAATTTATAAGCAAGTCCACCGCGGAAATGATGTTCCGTATTTCCTAATGATTGATAATACTTACAATCATTATATTTAATTACTAATCCATCAATAGGATAATGTAAATCTTTTGCAATTTCTTTTAAAGTATAAAAATCATCTTCAGTGGTGTAGAATTCATCTTTATCTTGAAATAAAAACGGTACATTTTTAAACCCTAAATTGCATAAAGCATAAAGTTTATCAGAAAGAGTTTTTTCTGGCAATCCCTGGATACAATCCCATGCTATAAAAGATAAGCCACTATTACGATTTTCATTAGCATTAAGACGCCTGATAGCACCTGCCGCATAGTTTCTTGGATTGGCAAAATCATTTGAAAAATTCTTTTCAAAAGTTTCAGTATCACAAATAATTTCACCATCAACTATAAGAGTATCTTTAAATGGAATTTCTATAGGAACATTTTTTACAGTAATAATATTATGAGTAATATCTTCACCTACTGCTCCATTTCCTCTTGTTTCTGCGGAAACAAGTTTTCCATCTTCATATTTTAAAGAAGCGGTAAGACCATCCATTTTAAGCATTGTAATAACTTCATTAGCTTTTTTAAATTCATTCACTTCTGATATTTCTTTTGTCTTAGCTAATGAAAGCATAGGATGATTATGTGCAACTTTATTTAATTTAGATACTTCTTCAAAATGAATTTTTTGAGTAGGGGAATCAGGATATATGATTCCTTCTTCCTCTTCCATTTTTACAAGTTTAAAATAAAGTTCATCCCACTCTTTATCAGAAATTGCGGGATGTCCTGCATCATATAACCTTGTATATTCATTAAGTTTATCTATAAGTTCTCTTATTGTATATTCAGGCATCTCGTTCTTCCTTTGCTCTTTCTTTTTCAATTATTTGAAAATGTTTTGCATATTCTTCGGGATATTCTTCTTTGAATTCCTTATATAATTCTTCAAATTCTTCATTCATTTTCTGATAATGAAAAATCATTCCAGCATGAATTTCAACATTTCTAATACACTCGTCAATTGTATGTAAACCACATTCTTTTCCAAACTCAATACAATTTTTTAATGTCATATTTTTCCCCTTTCATCTTATATAAATATTATATCAAAAATTTTATTAAAAATCAAAAAATGGGGATAGACCTAAGTCTATCCCCTAATCGCCGCTTTTCAATTAAATTATCTAGTTTCAAACCAATGATCTTCTATCTGAAGATGATTGTTTGCCCATTCAAATCTACCTCTCGCAAAATATACGTAATCATGTGGATTGCATCCAATGCCTTGTTCTTCCATATATTTTTCAAAAGCAGACTCAGGTGTATCTCTAACTATATAAAGTATAATTTTCATATTGTCAATTGATTCTTGAGATACAACATTTCTTGCTTCCCAGGTGGTAAACTGACCTTCTGCACTTAATACTCCATAAATTGTATTTGGATAATATTCACTTATCAATCTATTAAGTATTACTTCAATAACTGCTCGTCTACCATCTTCACATTGATTTCCTGCTTCAAGAACTGCAATTCTACATATTAAATCAATATCTTCATCAGATAAAGAATTGATTATATCATAGTAATAAGTATTTAGTTCTTCTATAACTTTTTCTTCAACTATTTCAACAATTTCTACTTCTTCTATTTCTATAGAATTTAAAATAGCTGAAGCGCCTCCGTGTGGAAGCTTAATTGGCTCATCAATTACAGACTCTACTTCTGCAATTTCAGATTGGCTAGTTTCATTTTGCGGTTGCCAGTCTATACGTTCTATTACTCTAGATACTCCGAATCCAAAAGCAAAGGAAGCTAAACAACAGCAAATGATGAAAAGCCGGGTCTTGACTTGCATCATTATTTTCCTCCTATATTGAGCGGCTAAATATATATGATTTTCAAATAAATAAAATTATAAAAATCATACCATATATTATATATTATAACATAAATTTTTATAAAAGTAAAGAGGTGGCATCGCCACCTCTTGATTAAATCTTTGTTATAGATATTACTTTATTATCTTTTATTAACATATTTCCAATGCCCGCCTTGGTCAAGAGAGGAATATCTTGTGCAGAAATGCATATGCTAGTTTTATTTCCGCATATAAGCACATTATCTTCATCAGATACCATTGTTGCACCTATAAGAATACCATTTGCAGTAGAAGTCTTATAAATAATAGTACCTTTTCCGCCACGAGTTTGAGTTAAAAATTCTTTTAAAGCAACTTTCTTACCGATGCCAGTGCTTGTGAAGATTGCAACTTGATCAGTATCTTTATGAACAGACATCGCTGACACCACATAGTCGCCTTCCGCAAGTTTAATTGCTTTAACACCTGTAGCTACTCTACCGATAGGAGTAATTGCCGTAGTACCAAATCTGATATTCATTCCATCTTTTGTTACAAGAATAATATCTTCATCATCTTGGAAGAGAATCTTAACTACGCTATCTTCTTCTGCGACCTTAAGAGCTGCGATTCCAGCATTTTTATTTGTTTTAGTATATTCTTCAAGATAAGACTTTTTAATAATACCATTCTTCGTTAAGAAGAAAATGTATTTAGGAAGAGTCTTTCTGTGAAGAGAAGTGATTGCAATAATCTTTTCATCATTCTCCAATTTAACAAGAGATGCAATAGGAACACCTTTCGAGGTATTAGTTCCATCGGGGATATTATCTACAATAGTACGATACATCTTACCCTTATTAGAGAAGAACATGATATAATCAACTGTATTCGTTTTGACTACATCAAAAATTACATCATCTACAGATTTTACGCCCTTTCCGCCTTTCTTTTGTACCTTAAATGCGGAAACCGGTACTTTCTTAATAAGACCAGATTCTGTAGTGATTACAACAACATCTACGGGAACTACTTCTGCAATCTCTTTTTCTTCTTTTGGAACTTCAATCTGAGCCAACTGAGTACGTCTTGCATCACCATACTTCTTAACAATTGCTTCAAGACGCTCTCTTATCATTTTTAATTGCTCTTCTTTTGACTCAAGAAGTAAAATATAATAATCAATCTGTTCACTTAAAGCCTGAGCTTCTTTTGTCAACTCAAGTTTATCAAGCTTTGTTAACGAACTTAATCTCATGGCTAAGATTGCTTTAGCCTGTCTTTCAGAGAAACCTAACTGAATTAATTTCTCTTTAGCTTCAGCACTATCCTGACTACCTTTGATCAATACAATAACGTCGTCTATATTCGCAAGAGCCTTAAGTAAACCAGAAACAACCTCAGCTCTATCCTTAGCTTTCTCAAGTCTTGTATTTGTTTCTTTAATAAGACAGTCTATATTATGATTAATATAAACTTCAATAGCCTGTTCAAGATTTAATTCAGTTGGTGTCTTATTGATAAGAGCAACCTGATTATAAGATATTGAAGTTTGAAGGTTTGTTTTAGAGAAAAGCTTTGCAGCAATAGCTTCAGGGTTAACGCCTTTTTTACATTCGATAACGATTCTTAAACCATTCTTATTACTTTCATCACGAACTTCATCTATACCTTCTATTTCTTTTGCATCACAGACTTCGCCAATCTGAGCTAAAATTCCTTCAACAGTTTCGCCATATGGAATCTCATAAAATACAAGGTTATTCTTCTCAATTTTGTAACATCCTCTTACTTTTACAGAACCATGTCCTGTTCTCATAATAGCGGGAATGTCATTTTTATTTATAATAAGTCCACCTGTTGGAAAGTCAGGTCCAGGTAAAGTAACTGCTTTTCCATCCATGCTGTCATAAATAGCCTGAGCAACCTCTTTTAAATTATGAGGAAGCCAATTACAAGCCATTGCAACACCAATACCTGTGTTTGGATTACATAAAAGATTAGGGAAGATTGAAGGAAGCGTTTCAGGCTCTTCCATTGTTTCATCATAATTAGGAATAAAATCTACATTTCTTTCTTTTAATCCAACAAGAAGACCATCTTCCGCAATCTTACTAAGCCTTGCTTCAGTATAACGACCTGCAGCAGGACCATCACCCATCTGGTTTCCATTTGAACCATGCCAATCAATAAGAGGATATCTCAAAACCCAAGGTTGAGATAATCTTACCATTGCACCGTATATTGCTGCATCTCCATGAGGATGATATTTACCCATAACATCTCCATAGATTCTTGCACATTTTACATGGGGTTTATTAGAAGTTCTTCCTTCTTCAAACATAGACCAAAGAATTCTTTTTGCAACAGGCTTAAGACCAGATCTTGCATCAGGTATCGCCCTGTCAGTATTACAAGCTACCGCGTATTCAATAAAATTTGTACCTAGTTCATTTTTTACATCATTTGTATCAAAAATTTCACTCAATTAAATACTCCTCTCCTAACAACATTTCCAATGTCATGTTATCTCTTTCCCAATAAGGAATTCTGACTAAAGGAATATTATTATCTTTTGCATATTTATTTTTTATTATATCATTATTTTTTGTTTCTGTCAAATTATGTGTAAAATATTCTTGTTCTTCAAAATGTTGAATTCCATCAAATTCAATCAATCTAATTAAATTATCATTTTGATATATTCCAAAATCATATCTAAGTGGTTTTATATTTTTTAAATCATTAAAGGTAATTTGTTCTTGATACTGAATATTATTTTCTTCAAGTATCTTTTTAATGTTCATTTCACCTATTGATGTTTTTATACAACCACAAGATTGAATTCCACCTCTTTTTAATTGATAACCAGCAACTTCTTTTTGATTACCACAATCGCATTGACAAACCCAATACATATGAGATCCATCTTTCATTGAAGTTGGATACATAGCAATTAGTTTACCAAATCTTTGTCCTTTTAAATTTTCATACGTTTTATGATAAGGACAATTTTGTTTACCGCAGCTATTAACTTGTCCACCATTTAAATTATTAGAAGTAACTTCATGTTCATTTCCACAATCACATTTGCATTTCCAAACGATACTTCGATGAAATCTTTTCCCAGTATCTTCTATTACTGTTAAATGACCAAATCTTTGTCCTACTAATCTGGTACTTAATGTAATTTCTTTTTCAGGTATTAAACTTTTATCTTCAATTACTTGATAATCTCCATCACACCAAGTACCAATTCTAGTAAGAATATAGCCTTTATTTTTCATTGACTCAACAGTTCGATTAAAAGATCTGTGTACTGTATTAGGTGAATAATTATATTTTTCACAAAACTCTTTTAATGTCATAATATATTTTCCTCCTTATTTTCTCTGTTACAATAATTGAAAATATATTATGCAAAATTAATCACTGTTGACAAAAATTGCATAAAATTTTACTTATATTCATCTTTATGAAGTAAAAGATAGTTATAAAGTTTCTCAGTATATTCATCTAATGTATCGTTATTTAAATCATAGAAAGAAAAATTTAATTTTTCTTCTAAATAATTTAAAATATCTTTACTTTTAATTTTATCAATATCAAATACTTCGCATATTTTATCATGTAGCTCTAATCTATGCTGTTCAAGTCCATACAATGCAAAGATACCACCTTCGTTAAGTTGAACCATAGTAGCCGCTAAATGAATATATTCTTTAATTAATTCTTTTGGACTTCTTTCTATCATATCTTATTACTCCTGATTGTATACAGCCTCCTTTGAATGTTCTTTTATATAAGACTTACGTGCGGTGACGCCAGTTCCCATTAACTGTTCAAAAAGAACACTTGTTGACTGAGGATCCTCAACCGTAATCTGCTTAATAATTCTATTATTCGGATCGGTCAAAGTTTCTTCAGTCTCTTCTACGTCCATTTCACCTAAGCCCTTCATACGCTTTAACTCGTATTTCTTTCCACCTTTATAGTTAGCTCTCCATTCATCAAGTTCTTTATCATTCTTAATATACTTACTTTCTCCATTAGAGAAAATAATTCTATAAAGAGGTGGAACACCTGCATATATATAACCGTCTTTAATTAACTCAGGACAGAAATTCCAAATAAATGTATAGAAAAGATTCTTAATGTGAGCACCATCAACATCCGCATCAGACATAATGATAATCTTTCCATAACGAAGATCTTCCTTATCGTAAGTAATCTTCATTGTCTTTGGATCAATTTTTAAACCAAAAGCATCAATCATTGTCATAATTTCTGCATTCTTTTGAATCTGTGCAAGAGTTGCTTTCTGAGTATTAAGAATCTTACCTCTTACGGGCATAACAGCCTGGAACTCATTATTTCTTGCCATCTTAAGGTTTCCGGAAGCCGAATCACCCTCTGTGATGTAGATTTCACATTTCATTCTATCTTTAGAGTAACAGTCAGCAAGTTTTGTATCGAACTTGATTACTTTCTCTTTCTTTTTCTTTTCTGTTTCACGAGCCGCGTCTCTTGCTTTCTTAGCAGCTTCCCGCGCCTTTCTTGCACTGATTGCTTTATCAAAAATAACCTTTATATCTTTTTCATTTATTAAGAGCCAATTAGTTAATGAATCAGTTATAAAACTAATTTCAGGCTTTGTCTCAATCTTTGTGACACGTGACTTTACTTGCGCATCATACGACACAGATGGAGCAGTATAGTTAAATACAATGTAGATACCTTCCTGGATATCATCGCCCGTAAGGTTTTCATCCTTCTCTTTAAGCCAACCACGCTCTCTGAAAAACTTGTTCATTTCTCTTGTAAGAGTAGTCTTAAGCTGAGTGATATGAGCACCCGTGTCTGTTAAACCTGTATTTACATATGGAACAATAGTAGATGAATAATTTGCGGTATAGGTTAATACAAGATCAAGCTTGTACTTATCTTCCTGACCATTAACTACAAGTCTATTGTTGATAATTTCTTTATCCTTAACCGCATCATCAACTAAATCATTAAGACCATTTTTTGATGTAAATGTTTCTTTTGTACCATTATAATCAAGATTAATAATAAGTCCAGGACATAAACAACTAATAGTCTTAAATAATGTGCGAATTTTATTTATTTCAACTTCAGTATGAGTGAAAAATTCTTCTGAAGGCTGCCATTGAACAAAAGTGCCAGAAGATGTTTTATCAGCCATTGCTTTTTCAACTCGACCTTCAAATACACCCTCTTTAAAGCTAATGGCTTCCATTTTCCCATCTCGCCATGTTCTAACTCTTAACCAGTGGCTAAGGAATGTAGTAATTTTACTGCCAATACCAAAAGAACCAAGAGAAGTTCCTTCATAACTACCATCTTCACGATACTTTCCAGAAGTATTAAGTACACTAAAAGCAGCTTCAAGAATTGTTTTACCGTCTTCACGAATACTATTAGGAATAAAACCTTGTCCATAATCTTGTACAGTTACAATATCTTTATCAATGGTAACATCTATCTGATTACCATGACCTGCATTGAATTCATCCACAGCGTTAGAAAAAATTTCGACAAGCAACTGTGTTGAATAGGTAGTATCACCTGCATAAACTCCTGGACGTAATCTAGTAAATTGCAATGGATCTAGTGATTCAATTGAATTTTCATCATATAATTTACCCATAAATATTTATTTTTCTCCTATTTTTATTTATAAATATATTATAACATAATTTTTATTTATTTTCAACATCAATAACAAATTCCCAATATAATTTTTCACCTGTTATTGGATGTTTACCAGCACTTTTATGTTCATTTGATGAATTACATACTCGTCCAATAGAACAAGCAGTTGCAAGACCACACCATCTTGCAGCATCCATCATTGTTTCAAAAATTTCTCCTGTATTAATACATTTAACCTTTTTACCACCTTTACTTTTTCTATTTTCAGACATTTTTTCTAATGATTCTTTTGTATGATGTTTACCATAAAAAGGATGCTCTTCACCAGCTCTTTTTCCTTTTCTATGTTCGGAAATTAACTGTTTTGATTCTTCAGTATGATGTTTGCCATAAAAAGGATTATTTTCTCCTGAAAATAATTCAGACATAAGTTCTCGTTGTTTTTGAGACCAATGTTTACCCCTTTGAGAAATAGAATTAGATTCACCAATTTTCTTTTTTGTTTCTTCGGAATGTCGGAAATTTTTCCCTCCATCCGTAATATTATATCCAAAATTTTCATCTGTAGAATTATAAAATTTAATTAATTCTTGTTCTTTTTTATTAGCTTCTTCTACAGTTAAATTAGTGTATAAAATAATATGTTCAAAATTATCCCAACCATATTTTAAAATTGCATTATAAAATCTTGGTGAAGTTTCATATCCTCTACCATTATCCCATCTTTTTTCAGGTTTTTGACAAGTTTGTCCTATATAAACTTTTCCATTTATTTTATTTTTATGAATATAAATTGTATACATAATTATTCCTCCTTATATATTATATATTAAAGGAAGATTTTCTATTGAAACACTTTGACCATTGATGTTATTTATATAATAAATTTTAATAAAAATCAAGTAATAATATTATATGTTTTAATCAAACGTTTATATTTTAAATTATTGTCACTTGCAAGAGCATCTACTATTTCATTTCCAAGAACTCCCGCATGACCGCTACATTTTTTAATAATATACTTAATATTGATAAAATTAAGTAAATTATATAATTCTTTAACTAAATCAAGATTTTCAATAGGTTTATTCTTTGTTCTAACCCATCCTGCGGCAGCCCATTTCCAAATCCAATCATTACACATATTAACTACATATGCAGAATCGGAATATATTTCAAATTCATCATCATTTTCTGTCGTTTTTAATATGTAATTAATAGCATTAATCATTGCTCTTAATTCCATCCTATTATTAGTTGTATTTGGATGTAAAGCTTTTTCATAATATTTAATACAAGGTAATCCATCTTTTGTTTTTAATTCAAGTACAGCATAACCGCCTGGTCCAGGATTACCTGAACATGCACCGTCTGTATAGATTGTTCGCATTAGTTTCTCCTTCTGTAAGAAGCTTCTCATTTATTCTACTATTATTATAACAAAATTTTTATAAAATGTCAAGTTGTTTGAACGTAGACTTCTCTAAAATTGAAAAGAAGATTTTGACAATAAAAAAATGCTGCACAGATTTAACTCTGTGCAGCATATTAATTATTCTTCGTCGCCTCTAACCGCATCGAATGTTTTTTCAATCATATCATTATATTTCTTTTTAGATACAGAAACAAATGAAGTAAGAAGAGTTTCAATTGCAGCTAAGGTTGCAATTAATTGCTCACCATATGGAATATTCCAAATATTAATAATTGCTGTAATAAAAATTACAATAGGCCCAATGTAACGAGCAATAAACTTAAGTACATCATACACTTTACTATTTTCAAATATCATTAGGGTGCTCCTTTCCGGCCTTCAGCCTTTCCAAACATTATATAATGTGCATAATACATTTCTCTATTATCACCAAAAGCAGCTACAATATCAGGATATGCATTGGAATAATAAACAGGATCAAATTCAGCAGAACCTTGCCTAAATTCTTTCATTCCATTATTTTGAAAATGTAACCAAAGTGCATTAATATCATTTCCAAAAGCAGCTTTTAAATCTGCATAATGATCTGAATAAAATGCAGGATCAAAAACCGGACTATAATCATATCCATTAATAATGAAACCAGTAGGAGTTTCAAGCTGCTGATTGACTGCAAGTGCAATATTAGGCATACACATCATCAGGAAGTTGCCAGGACATGCTTTAGATGCAAACCATCTATGAACAGCCATATTTTGAAGTGAAGCATTTCCTACAAGTTTTGGATTATTAGACCATAAAAGTTTAGGTATTCCGTTTCTCTTACAGATATCCGCACAAAGATTAATAATAGAAGTCATTGCTTGAGAGGATACATACCAGTCAGGTCCGAGAGTTGTATTACTTACTTCTATTGTTATTGAGCGATGGTCATAATCTGAACCTGTCCAACCATTGCATGTTTTATCTCCACCTGTTGTCCATGCTCTATATTTCTCAGGAACATACTGCCAAATTTCTCCATTAGAAGAAATTCCATAATGTGAAGATGCTCCGCGCTTAGGATTAGCAAAAAGTTGACCGCATCTTTTTGCATCATAAGTACCTGCCATACAATGAATAATAATTGTATCAATTTTGTATTTACGTTGTGCAGTGTAGTTAGGTGACCACATAACACCAGTTACTAATTTACTATCAGCTACCATTGTGCCTCCTTGATCATATTTTGTTAAATTCCATTTATCTATTACAGCCATTAAATTATCTACATAATTAATAGAAGTTGCATAACCGCTATTTTTTAATGCTTGTAAGTATTCTCTCGGAGTTGTTGCAGTTTTTGCTGCATTATATTTACCACTATCAATAAATTGATAATATCCTTGAACTCCAGTGTGCATATCTAAAAATTGGAACCATTTTGTAGTTATTGTATAATAACTTCCATCAGGTCTTTGTTCTGCGGAAGTTTCTGTGAAAAAGCCTGAATTACAAGTTACTCTATTTTCTTTATATTTAAGTCCAAAATAATTATTTCTGTCATTATGAAGACCTTTATCAGAAGTAACTTTATTAGATGTGCCATACCCAGATTCAAGACAAGCTTGAGCAATAATTGCAGAAGCTACACCCCAACCTAAATAATCTCTCCACGCAACCACATGAGGAGCTATTGAGTTAATAAAATCTTCTTGTTTACTCATTTTACCTCCTGTTCCACGACAAATAGCCTTGCTTTCGCAAGGCTATAAGTCAGTTTATTATTAAATTTATTTATTTCTTAATATAAATATAACCAGATGATAAACCATTAAGTTCTGTTAAATTATACCAACTATGTCTTACTGTACTACCGACAGTACCACAATGTGAACCAACTTCTCCTTCATTTGTTACTTGAAGCTGATCAAAATATGTTTTAAAACAGATTCTATATAATTTACCACTTTCAAATCTACTACTTCCATGAAGAACAATTTTCTCAACTCTTACTCCTGGGTCAGGATAATTATTTTCATTATAGTTAGCAATAGTATAGGTTTTACCATCAGATAACCTAACTTGAGAGACTTCAGGATGCCAATCTCCAGTTACGCTAAATGCACTTTCTTCAAAAGCATCATATTGAACATCAAATTTAGTAGAGGCAGTCTCATTGGTATATGATTCCCATGTATATCCACCATGACCATTAGGTGTTCCTATTTCATATGTAAGTCCAATTTTAACAGATTTTGGATCGAATCCTTCAAAATATGTATAAAATACCATTTCAGAGCCATTAAAAATATAAGGACTTCCCATACTATAAGCACTATTTTCAAATATGTATGTATTTGAATTAATTCTTTCTTGTCTAAGATTAAGAATAGCGCCAGTTACTTCGGGAATATAGCCAGTTGAGCAAGTATTAATGCCTACATCAACGATTGCATTTAAATTTGAATCCCATACATCTAATTGAAGTTTTATATCATAGAACTTATCTAAGTCAAAAATGGAGGCTTCATCTTTAACCATTTTGACCATTTCATAATCACCAATATTACCAAAGTTAGGGCAAGTACCAACAACATATGAATGCCATGTACTTTCTCCTCTAGCTCTATAATAAAGAGTAGTCCAATATGATAACATAGGTTCTTGGTCTGCAGAATCTACATGATAACCTTTATTTTCAAGAGCCGTTTTAAGTGCGGCGATGAACTCAGGAGTCATTTTACCAAGCCTAAATGCTTCAGTACCTCTACGAAAACCGCCACCGTCGATAATGAATGGAGGAGGTGATGGAGGTGCAGCAGTAATTTTTATAACATCCCAATTAATATCTTGTCCTTGATAATCATAATATGACCAATTTTCAATTTCATAGGGATGATTTCTAAGTCTATTATTACCAACAGTAGGACAATGATAAGAAAGATTGTTATCTGATAAATCACCTTGGTGAGTACTTACCGTAATAACATATAAATCTTGTGTAATATCTTGTGCTAAGGTTACTTGAACACTAGGTATACCAGTAGTTATTTCAAAAGCATTAACATATGCGGATGCATCTGTTCCATCTGCAAATCTATAGTAATATTTTACAGTAGAAGCATCTACAAAAAATGTATCATATGCTGCTCCTAATACTCTAGGATATGTATGATCTCCAAGGCTAACAAGAACAGATTGATATGCGGTTCCCGCACGACCTTGAGCACCACCATTTGAAATAAAACTAGAATCAAGTGTTGAAATACCAATACCTGATAATGTAGTAAATTTACATTCTAAAGCACGTCTAACATTAATAGTTAAAGTTTTTGTATCAACTAAATATGAAACAATACCAGTAGCAGGATCTGTTACAGATTTAACAGCTTTAAATGTATATGTTTGATTAACTTTTGCCTTATCAAATGCTTCACAAGTAATAGGGAAGATATTTGTACCATTATCTATATATGTGCATTTTACGTCTCCACCAGCAGGACCAGTCATTGAGAAGGTTGTATTAGATGGATCAAAGTTATAAACCGTAGCATTGAATGTAAATGAAGCTCCATTTGCATTATTTTGACCTGGCTCAAGAAATACCTCATAATTAGTACTTCCTCTTGTTGGAGGTATATCAAATACTATAATAGGTGCAGCACTATTAACACCTACAGCATCTGCTATAAAATTACGATTTCTTGAAGTAGCTGCGGTAACTGCATGATAAGTTCTTTCATTTACATCGAAATCAATAGATATGTCTACAGTTCGATTATTTTTAAAATTTGAATAAAATTTTACACCTGTAACATTAGATGCTAAAATTCCATTTCCTATTGTATCTCCCGTATTTGATTTTGCAAGATACATAAGGTTTCCATCAAGTTTATACACATTTACAGTAATAATTCTACCATCTTCATAATGTGTAATCTCTAGAGTTTCAGATTCACCCTCATCAGGAGTTACTGCTTCTGCATCTATTAACCAATCGCATATAAGGTTAGATGCAAGTTGTGCTTCCTCTTGTACATTTACTTCAGCGCTATTTCGAGTATAGCTTCTTGAAGTGACATACATTGCACCGCTTATTGCTATTCCAACCGTAGCAAAAATAGCCATAGATACAATTAATTCAATAAGTGACATTCCTCTAATATTATGAATTAATCCTTTTATCTTTTTCATGTTCAACTCCTTTATTTAATTATAATTTTTGTGCTAACTTTGCAATCTCCGATCTATAAATATTTTCAAGTCTTACTTCTCCATAGAAAGGAGCGCCTTTAAATATTTCACTAACTCGTTTCATACCATTATGAGAACCAGCATATAAAGCCATATCAACTTGTGCATCATCATCACCATCAATGATACATATACTGTCTTCTCCAATACGTTGAAGAGCTAATCTCATAAGTTCAACATCAAGATTTTGAGCTTCTGAGATATAAATTGCGGCATTCATTCCAGTAGTATCATAACCACGGATATCGCTCATTGGAAGAAGAATTAACTTTCCATCAGCAATTAATCTTTCTACTTCAACTCTATCACCAAGTTTACTTTCAAGAAGATTTCCAATTTGAGAATCAAGAAGTTTCTCGGTGCGGGAGCCAGGATAGAAACCTAATTTAGCTGAACCTCTGGTAGCAACAGTATTACAGAAAATAATTATTTTGTCAATTTCACCATGTTCTAGAAGTGAGAACATATGGCCGAAAGCCAAGTAACTTTTACCGGTTCCCGCATGACCTTTAAGCATAGTAATCTGATTACTATTTAAACTATCTAAAGCAAGTTGCTGATAAGGATCGCCATTCTTTGGTACTATTTTACCAAACATTTTTGATTCAGCCTTTTGGAAAGTTATAGGTTGATATACTCCATTTTTCCATTTATATTTATCTACTACTTTACCATCAGGAGTTTTTATAATAATATATTGATTTTCTAATAATTCAAATTTATTTTCATTATCAGCATAAGAAATATAAAAATCCGCTAAATCTTCTTCAGATAAAATTAATTCTTTAACTCCAGTGTACTCTTCTTTTGTTGAGGCCTGCGATGGACTAGTTTGAAGACCTAATGTTTTAGCAATTAGCCTACAAACAATATCATCACTAACAAAAAGAATTTCCATATTTAATGTTTTTTGGCAATTAAAAGCAGATAGTATGATTCTTGAATCATTATTTTTAATTAAATTATATTTATTTAAATCTTCTTCAATTTCATTATTATAAAGATAAATTTTAAATTTATCTTTATTTTCTTCAGCATTTAATAATTGACTAAGTTTTCTTGCCTTTACTTTAATTTCTTCATCTTTTGTATATGAATTTTTAATTTCTTCAAGTTCATTAATTGATATACTTGAAATAACAAATTCATTTTCAAAAATAGCCTGTTGCAATTCCAACAGGCTACAGGTATCATAAAACTTTATCATATAAAAGTTATCCACCTTTCATAGAAATATTTTAATTCAAGAATATTTCATTTTTATTTAGAATATATTAACTTTTCTTGTCTTTTAAAATCTGATTTGTCTTCTCAAGAGCCTTGAGTCTTGCTTTAATAGTTTTCTTAACTATATTTATATCTTCTTCGATAGCTTTAAGATTCTTAAGCCTGCGATTAAGTTGACGATACATAGCCTTAGCAGTTCCATCTTCTTTATTGAAATTTTTATACTGTTCAACTATAGCAATAAACTTCTGTATTTCTTCAATTTTTCTTTTCTCTATTTTATATTCATATTTAAGAGCTTTAAGAGTTGCTCTCAGCTCTGCAAACTTACAACCGATATAATCAGACCAAGTATCATCAGAATGACAAACAGCAAATCCTGCAAATTCTTTTCCTTTATGCTCAATTATAACCTCAGACATTCGTATTTCTTTATATACACGACTATCAATAAATTTCATATTATTTCCTTTCTATATATCTTCTATTTTAGAAAAAATATATTCTTCATTTATCTGTTCTTTTTCTAAATAAGAAAATCTTATTAAATGAATATTATTATTTTTACAATATTCATTTTTTATTTTATCTTTATTTTGACGATTTTTTAAACCTATTTCTCCTCCCCAATAAGGTATCTCTTTAAAATGTTGTTCTCCATCATATTCAATGCAAATATTATAATCAGGAAGATAAAAATCAAATCGTAAATTTTTATTATCTTTACAATCATTAAATATTTTTTCTTTAATATAAGAAATATTTAAATTTTGTAAAATTTTTTCAATTTTACTATTCATAATTGAATTTAAACATCCACATGATTGAACTCTATTATGAGTTAAAGCATAACTAGAAACAATTTTTGTTCCTCCACATTCACATTCACACAACCATAAAGTTCCTTCATGATTAGATTCGTTTAATTGTTTCAATACAGTTAATTTTCCAAATTTTTGATTTACTAAATTTTGTTTTGGTATAAATCTACTTTCTCTTTGTAAACATCCACAAGATTTAGTATGTCCAGTTCTTAAATCATGAGATGATTTATAACAAATATTACCACAATCACACAAACATTTCCAAATAATTGAAGAACCAGATCTTTTTAATGTGGGTTCTAAAACAATAAGTCGTTCAAAACGTTGATTAGTTAAATCTATCATATTATTTTGTCTTCTACTACAAGATAAACATTTAGTAATTGTTCCATTTCTTAGTTCTTTTCCTTGAACAATTCTAAAATTACCACATGTACATTGACATTTCCACATGGCATGACCATCTTTTGAATTTTCTACTCTTTCTAATACTGTTAAAGAACCAAAAGTTTGACCTGTTATATCTATAACTTTCATATTAAATCTCCTTTAAAATATATTTTTCTATTAAATATTAATTTTAGAAGAGATAAATTAATGATGCTAAACCGGTTGACTATTATAATATTTTTTAATTTCATTAATAATATCATCTATTAACCAAAGATGCATATTATTTGTATCTAATTCGACATGAAATATTATTCCTTTATCCATATCACAAAATTTATTTTTATCATGTCGATGTCCACATAAATTAATTATTTTTGCTTTTAGAGGTTTATCGTCATCATAATTACTTGTTAAACAAGGATAATGAGATAAATAAAAATGATATTGATTATATTGAAAAAATTGACCTTCAGTTATTTCAACTATATTATAACAAGTATTATATAAATTCATACGGACGTCGCTATCATGATTTCCTCTAACTACATGAATATTTCCTTTAAGCTGTTTAATAAGACGAATACCTTCTTCATTATTGTTAAGCATTAAATCTCCAAGACAATAAACATGGTCATCAGGTTCAACAACAGAATTCCAATTATAGAGAATTGCATTATTCATTTCATAAACAGAATTAAATCCACGAGGTTCATATATAAATGGTTTATTATGGAATAAATGGAGGTCGCTCGTAATCCATATATCAGACATTATTATTCTCCTTAATTACAATTTCACCATTTGAATATATTACAATAATTTTATCAAAACCCTCATCAAAACTGGGATTTCTAAAATGTTCATACATATTTTCAATTACATCACGAGGAACGTATGAACGAGTATTTTTTCTTTTTTCATTCTGACGAATACAGGTATCTACTCCATTGCGGAGAACAACAGCAATAACTTCACAATCTTTCAAACTATCCCCTAATTTGCGGAGAAGCTTGGTACGAGATCCTGAATTGATATGCGTAGCATCAGCAATGGTGGCTTCCGCATTTTTTAATCCATCTTTTATTTCATCAATAAATTTATTAAATACTTCAGTTTCATGCGAGAAGTATTCTTCATCTTCTTTTACTATTGAGAAACGAATATCATCTCTAGATACATATTTCACATCGTCGCCGAACATAGTAAGATGATTCTTGCAGAACGTGCTTTTGCCTGTTCCTGGCACTCCACAAATAACGTACAGTTTATTCTTCATAGATATCAACACCTTCTCTCATAAGCTTATCTCTAAGTTGACCATAGGTCATTTTTCTTTGCTGATTTTCGTCAAAATTTCCATATTTAAATTCAATTTGGAAATCTTCTTTTGTATATTTTGAACCAACTATACATTCAGCATGATTAGTTTCCGCATTACATTTAAGACACCAAAGTTTTTTCAAGTGTCCTGCTCCACGTTCTTTACCTGTCTGACGAACAACAGGAATACCTTTGCATCCACATTTACAGCAATAAAATTCCTCACCTACAATCAATTTTCCCATTAATAAATATCTCCTAATTTATTATAAATAGTTGCTCTTAAAGAATTAATATCATTAGAATTTATTCCAAGTGTTTCAGCAGCTTCATCAAGAATTGTTAATGCAAAAGCGAGTCTCATAACAGGATTAAAACTCATTATTTTAGTATACATCGCTTCAAAATCATTGAAATATTTTTCTTCAAATTCTTCATAAGTCATAATAATATACTCCTTTTTAAATAAAATCTTTTTTACTATATATACATTATATAATATTTTTTAAAAAAAGTCAAAAAAGAGCGGCGGTCCAGTCCAAAGAGTCTTGAACCGAGGCCGCCGCTTACATATATTGCTGTATAAATTCTTTAAATTTAATAGCATCTTCGGGATATTCAACTGATATTCCTTGAGATACATCAATTGACATATTACCCATTAATGATTTACCATCTACTTTATAAGCTCCTCTTGATACAATTACATCACCATCTACAAAAGAAGCCTGTTGAGTAAATTTGATAATATCATTAATTCCTTGTAACGTAATAAAACTTTTAATCATTCCCATATTCTCTTTCCTTTCTTTTGTTTACTTATTCTAACAGCAAACCTCCCCATTGCTCGGCTATAGCTTTAGCAATACCAGGAAAAGTTTTACTTCTTAATTTACTTCTTTCTTCTTTTGATAATTTCCATGCATCAGCATACCATGCCGGCATAGTTTTACCTGAAGCAAACTCTTTTCTTGCAGGAGGTTCTACTTGATTGGTAGGAGTTAATTTGGGTAAATTCTTCATCCATAAGCAAGTTTTCTTTTCAAAAGGATCACCGAACATATAAGGCTGAATAATCTGATCAGGTTTGCGGTAATGAGAATTCATATAACCAATAGGATTCTCAATTGCAATTTTATCACAATCCGCATTAACAAAAGCCATAAAGAATTCTGCTGCTTCTTCTCTATCTTTAATTCTTTTAAGTGCTTTTTCACCATATTTTTCTACATTAAACCAGCGATTACCAGTTACTGTAAGATAGGTACATGGCGGATGTGCTATAATTAAATCCCATTTTCCTTCAATTGAATGTTCAGTACCATCAGCAGTAGTAAAGGTACAGTCACCATTTAATAGCGGCAATACATCAGACTTAATATGCCATTCAGGATGACCGCCTGAACAATCTATAATATCGCAACTGTATGCTTCCAAACCCAATGCCCGCATTTCAGTTGCTACTGCTTGTGATTCTTCACATGCTATTAATACATTTTTACCCATATAATCTCCTTTTGTTTCATATCACTAATAGGGATAGAAAATAATCTATCCCTATTAGAATATTTAAGTTTTATTTTGGAACATTTTATATCATTTGACCTTATCATCCATGATACTTGATAAGGAATTCATTAGACACAGCCTTGAAGCTCTGAACTCCGTCTACAGATCTGAATACAAGACCTTCTCTCATACCACCATCTATAGCAGACTTATCAGTTGCTATCTCAAGAAGCTCTTCAACAGTATCGGGAAGTATGAAATGCTCATCTACTATTGGTACGCAAGGAACATCATATTGCACCATAAGGTCAGTCATCTCTCTAGGATTCAGTCTCTTTCTTCTACCATCCTTGTATCCAACAATTACATTGAATACAGCGAGGTCATGCTCCTTAAGAGAATAATCTCTCTTCTGAACACCTTCACCATAAGTCTCGCCCTGAACAGTAACAAAATCAATATTTCCTTCGGTATTCTCGAAGTACTCCATAAGCATTGAAAGTACATCTTCCATATGATATTTTTCTGCCATTTCAACATATACATTAGTATCATAATAGCACTGCTTGTCAGGTCTATCAAATACAACATTTCTTGAGCAAACGAAGAACTGTCTCTTTCTTCCCCAACCTCTCATAGTGAAAGTAGTTGAAGTTCCATCTATCTTTTCAGTTGCAAACCACTCGGATTTGTCCTTGAGGATTTGAGGCATATTCTGGACTCTTTCCTCGTCAGTCTTTACAACCCATGAAGGCCAGGTTTTAACATCTTTCTTCTTGCCAAACAGAAGAAGGAATATCTTTCTTGCCCACTTATGTTTCTTTATAAATCTACCAAACTTTCTTGCTATCCAGGGATGTCTAGTAAATGCAGCATTTATTCTAGCATCAGGATTGGGCTTACCCTTTCTCTTCTGATCTTCAGGCTCATAATAAGTTACACTAAGTTGCTGAGTAAGGAAAGCAGATTCAGTTCCAGGGCGATATTGATGACCTTCCTTATCATATATGTAATTAAACTCATCAGTATAAGCAACAAACCAACCAAAATCTGCGGCAGGCATAAGAAGCCCCTGAGACCAGAACTGTCCGTCAGGAGTCTTAAACTTCTGAGTCTTGATATGTCCCTTATATTTCTTACAAAATTCAAATATAGGGTTATCAAGCGGAACCTGGCTATCTATTTCAAAATATATTCCAGGGTCGCCTGCCTTAAATGCGCCCTTTGGAACCATACAAGTCCATCCACCAACCCTTGCACATTCAACTCTATCCTTACCTGCTATAGGCTCTACTGAATCAACAGTAACGACATAAGCAAGTTCTCTTATTCCATCCTTATTAAGCATTATCTATATCCTCCTCAATATAACATTCATTTTCAAGGTCAACTTTTCTGATAGTGGTTTCACCATAGGCTTCACCGCCTGCTCCATCTTCCATAAGGTTATACAAATATTCTCGTCTATCCTTATCAGTAATGGGTTCAGAATATCCTGCTTCTATCATCTCTTCATCATCAAATTCAATAGTTCTATAAATAACGTGTTCGATTTCATAAGTATTAAACATATTATACACCCCTTCCAGTCATATCATTCATTACTTTACAAACTCTATCAACAAGTTCTGTTACTTGTTCTTCTGGCAATTTCTTCCATTTATTGCACCAGTCAATCTTATCACAAATCCAATAAATATCATGTTCATGCCAGGGTTTGCCTTCTTCATACGATTTAAGACTTCTATTTATTTCAGCATAAAAATCTTTCATAAAAATAACACCCCTTTCATTTTTCTATAATTATTATATAATAATTTTTTAAAAAAGTCAAAAAAGATGCGGGAGACAGGCTCTCGCATCTTTAATCTAAATTATTCATCTTCTTTGCTAGCCTTATCTATTAACCAAAATAAAAAAAGCCAATAAGGAATTTCTATAAATATTATAAAAATACTTGCTTTTATATCATAATTAAAAAAATTTTTAATTGAATCACACATTGGTATATACAATCCAATAGCTAAAGCAAGAAAAACTTTCCCAATATATCTAAGTATTTTATTCATAAAGTACCTCCTTAAATTATATGCTCAAAAATAAAAATTAAAATAATAGTAGTAATTATCCAAATACCTAAAGCAAGGAAAAATGCTTGAGAAATCCAATGCCATTTTTCAAATTTCCTATCTTCTATAGCGTTTATTAGATTTATTGAAGAATAAATACCCCATATTACTAATAAAGAAGTCATAAAATATTCCATATAATACCTCGCAGGAATTAGTTTGAAGATTCTTCAGGCTGGTCCGCCGCAATCCATTTATTATAACATTCAATGAAAGCTTCTTTACTTATTACCAATTCATCTTTTATTCCAATACATCCTTCATCCGTCCATTTTTGTGTTGTAAGATAAAGGTTATCATCTTCAAATGTAAAATAATATTTACAGTATCTCATAATTTATCACTCTCCTTTTGTGTAAAGAGAGCAGAGCCAACTTCATTTTTATTTATATCTATTGGTTGTTGCATATTAATTACACATTTAAACCAATTAAGCCATTTTAACGATAATTCATCTCCATTGGCTTCACAGGCATATTCAATATTTTCTATCAATTTATCTGCATCAATTGCTCTCATTCTGTTTCCTCACTTTCTGTCATGTAACATTCTATGAAATTTGCAAGTTTTTTATAACAGTTAGGGCATAAATCAAAACATTCATCACGTTTGCATGAATATTGCCATTTTTTTCTGATTTCAAGTATGTAATCATATGTGTGGTCTTTAATGGGATTAAGATTTTTGTCATAACTCTCGTATAGTTTTCCACACCTATCACATTTATATGCACTTGCCATTTATTTATCCTCATTTTTTTAATCTGCTTCAATTATAGTTGGACACTCTTCGTCAATCATTTTGTAAACATCACTTGAAGTAAAAGTTTCTTCGATTGTTTGCATATCTGTATACAGACCACGCATTAAATTTGTTACATCTTTTAGTACACCATGTCCTTTTGGAAGTGGTGTGCCGTTTATTACTGCATGTTTTACATACGAATCACAGATAGATTGCTGATCTGGGGATAACTGAATATTATTTATTAGTGCAAGTCGAATTTCCTCCGGTATCCTAATTACTAACTCTATATTTGTCATTTACTTTTCCTCACTTTTTGCCTTGTATAGCATCCTGAATTTTCAATTCGTCAGCACAACTCTTGCAGAAAACTCCCTCTTTACCCTCAACCTTGTAAAGAAAACACATCCACTGAACATTCCACTTGCCACGTTTCTTACATAAAGTACACTGTCCCTGTCCGTTTCCTCGCGCTTGTGTTATTTTCATGCTTCCTCACTTTCTGCCTTGTATGGTGAATTTTACTTACTTCATCTGCTCTAATTACAAAGATTTATTATTCCGTCAAGTGCTTCTTTCTTATTTGGATTATTGTTTGTGATTTTATTTATCGCTCTTATTGTAGATTTGCACCTTGTCAATTTAACGATATTCTGTTGACGATCAAGTATCATCCACTCCGATAAAGCCTTGTATATTTCAATCTCGACATTCTCATTATGAATTTCATTTAAAATATCTGATACTGTCATTCCTTATCCTCACTTTCTGCGATAATATAATATCCTTCTGTGGAAGTTTCCACTTCAAGCACTAATACAAATCCTGCCTTTTCAAGTGCTTTTATTATCTTGCCATAATAGTCTGCTGATTTATCTATAGTTAAATTTGCTAACTTCTTATTCATTTTCTTCTTCACCTTTTTTATTGTCATTTCTAAAACTTATACAAGCAGGAATAAGCAAAAACCACAAACACCTCATATCATGTGTGTAATATATTGCTATTCCTATTGCTATTGCCGTTGAACTCCATATAGCTAATATTGATTTCCACATGTTCATTCCTCACCTTTTAGTATACCAATGGCACAACCTATCGTAAAACCAATTAGAAATGATACAAATATCCCAACAACAAGTAGGTCTGTTATATTCATTTCTTATTCTCCATTTCTGTCTTACTTGTATTATTGTCAAGAATATCCAAGACCTCGTTCAATGAAAAATGGCGATATGCTCCGCCTAATTCTGGTCCACCTATATAATTTCTAGGGTATGAATTTACAAACTCTGCTTTTATATTATCAAGTGGAATGCCATTTGCTACTGCAGATAAGATATGTTCTGCATCTAACCAATTAACTCCTGTAGTATTTAATAACTCAAATGTTTCTATAGGAATATTGATAATCAGTTTCATTTTTCTTCACCTCTCATATCTGCTCCACAATTAGGACAAAAACTCCAACCTCTCGCATTTCTTGAAAAAGTCATACCGCAATTAGAACATATCGGAACATCAAAAAATGTTTCACCTTCCCAATGCTCCCATGTTCCGTGTATATTCTCTCTCACGTCTGCGGGCGGAATAAACTTTAATTGATTATATATATCTATACTGGCATCTTCTGCTCCCTGGTCACAGCAACTTCTTCCATATATTCCTTTTGCACATATTAATGCATCTTCTCTGCTTATATAGTCACTCATGCTCTATTGCTCCATTTTCACCATGATAGGGTTCATTTTTTAATCTCTTATTCATCATATATCTTTGAACACCACTCAAATATAATCTGAATTTCTCACAATAATATTGTTCATACCCTTCATTGAATCCGTCATCTTCTTTGGTATTCATTTTGCTTATATAATCACTCATTCACTCACCAGCTTTCATCCTTGCTCCGCAATTAGGACAATAGTTAAATCTATATTTTCCTCTTCCAAAAGTGCTGCCAAACTCGCATTTATTACACCTGTAATCTATAATTTCATCACCTTGATATATAGGTCTCCACTCTCCCTTTGATATATCAAGTGCTTCAAAATGCTGTTCATTATCATCAATCACATCAGTAAGTGCTTCAGTAAATTCTTTGTTCCACGGTGTATATATTACCCCGTTATTTAAGTCTGCTCTTAATCGACACAGCCAATCAATTTGTTCTTCTCTTGTCATTCTTCACTGTCACCACCTTTCTGATAAGGTGCATTCCACCAATCGGAAGTAAATTCCGTATAACCGTCAATGGTTGTGATAAACCAACCATCACTGTCAATTCTTACTGTACATTTTGGGAATAATGTTTGCATTACTTCTCCATTAGTGGGCTCTTCACCGATTTCTATTTTATCAACAATTAATTCAGCAATTGCTTTTACTAGTTCTGCTCTATTCATTTACCTCTCTCCTTACATTTTATAGAAACAGCCATATCCATTTTCTATTTCATTTGTTTCTAAATTTACCCAAGTCCAGAAATTAGATACTCCTCCAAATGTTCCATAGAACTTACCATCAAGTATTTTTACTGGAGTATATTCTTCTTTATTTTTTCTGATATATACGGTACTTCCAATTTCTGGTGATATTATTCTATTTTTAAATTCGTGTTCAAATATAACGCTTTCTATTATTGCTTTATTCATTTTCTTTTTCTTCAAATTCGCACACGCCGCAATTATCACAACAAGCGTACCATTTACCATTTTCTTGCCATTCTACATTATGAATACATTTAGGACAATGTTTTTCATACCATCTATCTGAATGCGGTTCAGGTGGATCTGAAGCAAGTATTTTAGGATTCCAATTTCTCATATTATTTTTCCTCCGCATCAAAATAAATAGTTTCAAAAGTATCAAGATCTAATAATGCAATTCTATCACTTGAAATAGTACACATATCAATGTCAAATTTATGTCCTTCACAATATCTAATTACTTCAGGCTTTGGACAATATTCTGCTACATCACAGTCTTGGAAAAATGCTCTTTTTGCTTTTATAAAAGCTTCATCTATTGTGATATTCTTTCCATTGTAATTATAGTCATATGTTAAATATTGAACAGGAGTATGACCATGTACAAGATAAGTAATATTAGGGTCTAAATCAAGATAAGTTCTTTCACCAAACCATTTATCATCAAAATGCTCTCTATCCCAGAGGGGATTACGTTCATGAGTTTGAACATTAAAAGGTGAAAATCCAGCATGTTCAAGTATTATATCATGACCTTTAGGTGAATGATAAATAATTTCAGTAGGCATATCATTTATTTTATTAACATACCACATTTTACTTTCATCAGACATATGTATCATAGAATCCCAGGTATGAGTTCCGCCATTTCCAAACCATTGTACTTCAAAAAAAGTAGAATATGAGTGATCTACTAAATCAACAATAGCGTTAGCCATCATTTCATCATGATTACCTTTAATATAAACTATGCGGGGATCAAGTAATAATTTATTCATTAATTTGATTCCGTAATCACCACGATCTTGAGCATCTCCAAGAAAATATAAAGTATCATCAGGTTGTAAATAATCTAATACTTTAAATCCTAATTCAGAACCATGCCAATCAGACGAACATAATGTTCTTCCCATAATTAATAACACTTCCTTTCCTATTATTCTATAATTATTATATAATATTTTTTAAAAAAAGTCAAAAAAAAATAAGCGTACCTATTTTAGGTACGCTTATAATTAATATTCAGTCACATATTCAAGTGTAAATTTTATATCTGCGGGAACTCTTACTTCAGTAACTATTACATCTGAAGTTTTTATAGTTGAATTTTCTTCATTTATATTTTTCCATTCTTCTGGTTGAAATTCATACATACATTCTTTCCCAAGTTTAATTTGTTCATATTGATTATTAATTTTTAAAATTATTGGATATATAATCCCATTAGGAGAACAACAGTAACCAAGTTTAATAATATTCATTCCAGATATTGCAATTTTATATGGAACTATTTCATCTACAAAATGTATATCATATGGCGGATTTGGATTTCGTTCTGGAACTGAAATTGTATAATTTTCTATAATTGGTTTCTCTTGTATATCATAATTAGTAACTTGTCTTACATTATAATTTTTAGAAGCCATATTATTTACCTCCATATAGCTAAAAAGATGCGGTTTCCGCATCTTCTTCATACTCTTTTAATTTATCTTTTATTTTATTTTCTTCTCTTGTTTTTGAAATTAAGCGATTTGCTTTACACCAATCACAGGTACCATGATTTCTACATGAGCAATCAATAGCTTTACTTCCATAATAAGGTTTTCTATGTTCTTTATTATGTTCAATAGCTTTTTCTAATCCCATAGTATACCTCCTTAAAAGCAGATTGGAGGATTCGAACCTCCTCATGTCGGGGTTTCCGCATTTTACCACGTCCGCGCGCAAGACATCCGCAAGAGACTTTGGTGGGATTTGAACCCACGCCCTTTCGGGGAAACGATGTTGCAGACCGCCGGTTTAAACCACTTACCTACAAAGTCTAAGGTGACCGACGGGACTTGAACCCGCATTGAGAATTTCTTCTCGCGGAACCACAATCCGCTGCATAACCAATTCTGCCACAGCCACAGTACAGGTACTAGGAATCGAACCTAGATCAAAGCATTAGAAGTGCCCTATTCTCTCCATTAGACTATACCTGCATAAGTACTTCCTAAGGGATTCGAACCCCTATCTTCTGGTTCGTAGCCAGATATTCTCTCCACTAAACTAAGGAAGTATACATGATAGGACTTAAACCCATTTCCGCTTTTGGCGTCATGTTCGCCTCAACAACTGTTTCATGGGATACAAAGTTGTCAACCCAAAGACACGCTCTCTAGGATTCGAACCCAGACCTCTGATTTTGGAGATCAGCATGCTACCATTAACACTAAGAACATATGCTGCCACCTCAGCCATTCCTGAGACAGCCTGGGGCTTCTGTTTATATACCGCCCAACACCCGGGATCAATCGGGATAAAATGGCGCCCGCTCGGCGGTGAACAGGGGTGGCAGGATTCGAACCTGCGTATGACAGCTTCAAAGGCTGCTAGCTTAAGCCACTTGCTGACACCCCTATAAATAAAAGCCGTCGAAGGGAGTTGAACCCATAACCCTCTCATTACAAGTGAGATGCGCTGCCAATTGCGCCACGACGGCAGATATAGGCTTGGTGTGCTGCTACTACTCGCCAGCTCTTCTGTCATGCTAGCCTCACATGACCTCACAGGACTTTTCGTCTCGTTTCCTGCCATCACCACATTTAATATAGTCTACTAAATCCATAATAACTATAACCTATAGTTGGGGTACAGGGATTCGAACCCTGGACCTCTTGGACCCAAACCAAGCACTCTACCAAACTGAGCCACACCCCAAGATGCACTCCCCATCAAAAGTTTATTAAAGCGACTTATTTTTTAGCCTGATACCGCAGACCATAAACTCTAATAGGAAGTGGCAGATATATTTTCTCGCTATCCTAAACATTACTGTGGAAAAAAGAATTAACTCGGTATCATTTAATTCTCCTCTAAAGAAAGGCATTAATTATACTTTTGTATTTTAAGAGCGTTAATGCCTTTCTTTATCTTACATAAATATTATAACAAAAAATTTTAAAAAAGTCAATTAAGAATTATTTAATTAACTATTTCAACTCTAAAACTAGTTGCTTCAGTTAAAGCTTCAAATGAAAGAATAACTTTTCCTGAAGATACTGCAATATTAGTAATACTGATCACATTACCGCTACTATTTGAAGAAAATGGAGTAATAATTGAACTTGTAGTAATAGCTGAATCAGATATTGTACAAGTTGTAGCACCAATAGCACAGCTAACTCCAGAAGTATATTTCTTTGAAACACCATTAACTTTAGTAACTGTAAGATTACCTGTAGAAGGATTAAACTTAAGATTACTATTCTTTCTAGCACCTTCTGTTCTAGTTGTATTGTCAGCAGTTACTGAAAATAAAACTTCATAATCGGCAGATGTAGATGTAGCAGTTTGAGTTACTGCATTATTAGTATTAGTATCAGGTGGTGTCGTGAAAATATATGAACTTCCACCCGCAGTAATCTTATACTTAGTATTAGCAGCCATTGTAAGTTGGTTAGTACCACTGTCAGTTGTTATACTAATTCCATGAGTATGATTACCTGCTGCTGCGGTTGTACTTGTAGTACCAATAGTAAGATTACTCTTATTATTCCAAGTGTATTTTTCTCCAGTAGTAACTAAGGATACATCAGTACCGCCAGATGCTGCAGCTTTGGAAGAATATGTAGTATCTGTGAACTTAGCATCACTAGGCACTGACTTAGCTATTGTATAGCTACAATTTTGTGTGTGACCATTAGCATCAATATAAATAGGAGTGGTTGTTCCTCCTTGTCCTGTTTGAGGAGTTACCACTAAATGTTCCCATGGAGCTGCCCAAGCAGTACCATTAGTAATAGCACTTCCACCTCTTGAACGAACCCACCATTGATTTGTGCCTGCTTTATTGCATATCTGAGTAACCCAAGAATTTGAACCATTTGGATCATCACTATAACTAGTATCCCAATAATAATGCCAACTGGTTGATTTAGTTGTTCCACTCATTGGATTATCATAATTATTTCCTGGGTCTGTTAAATTCGTCATTCCAGAAGAAGGCCACAATCTACCAATATCGTTCATATTACTTTTTCCAGCATTGCCTCTATGAGCGACTATTAAATCACCAGCAGTGGCGGTACCGGCATTTAAATATACATTCTGTCTAGATGAACCTACATTAGAAGAACCAAGTTTATTAGCAGCGCCTGCATTGCTCACATAACCTATGTCTACACTTGTAGCTGTAGCTGTTGGTGCTGTGCTTTCTTTTGTAGTACTATTATTTAATGTATAACTTGCCTGTTTGCCACTTGTTGAACTTTCCTCAATAACAGTCCAAGTGTCTCTATAAAATTGAGTTCTTATAATATTCTGATAAATTGCCCAGTTATTACCATTAGTATTTACAATAAAATCCCCAAGTGAATAACCTTGTCTAATAAGCCAATTAAACTTCTTAACAGTTAATGATGTACCATTATCACATCTTAAATCAAATACTAAAATACCAGATTCATAACCTGAAGTATTATGTATTGCAAACATAAGCGATACATTAGAATATCCTGTTAATGTGCCACTTACAACTTTATACCAACCAGCACTTGATGCTGCATCTGAACCAACTTGAGATACTTGAGAAGTTATCCTTGAAGTTGTAGCATATGGTATTGTTAAATCCGTATTAGTACCATTGAGATTTTTTCGTAAATAATTACCATTTATTGTAATATCACGAATACCAGAATTATAAAATGTTGTACCATTTAAACCAACACCATTATTTGCAGAGTATGTGGTATTTGTTGCGGCAATAGTAACAGTACCGCTACTATTACTTAAAGTGATATTAGAACCCGCTTTAAGATTAAGAGCAGTTGTGTTATTACCTAATACTTCAGTTCCATTAACCTGAATTGGTCTATGTGTATTGGTATCTGCGGTAGGCGGTGTGTATCCAAGAGCTCCTGTAACATTAGCCTTGGTTAAACTAAATGTCGTTCCAGTTAAAGTGATATTAGAACCGGCACTATAAGTTGTGTTATTATCAGTAAGCTTATCTTCTGTCCAACTGTCCCATGTACCATTACTACAGTATCGTCTATATGATTTTGATGTGGCAGGATTATATAATATCTGAGTGTAATATGATCCTCCTGCATCATGAATAACTTCCATTCCAAAGTTGTCAACTCCAGAAGGTTTATTCGTTACTGTATTTCCGCCTCCGGAAGAATAGAATCCAACCGCGGTAACATTATTAAGGTTCTGATTTGTAAGGACATTATCTACAGCTTGTCTAGCATTAGAAAGCCTTGAATCGTTTCCCTGGCAAGCTGTTCCAGAAGCTGTTCCATACTTTACACTAAGAGTTCCTGAAGTAGTAATGTCACCACCGTCAAGTCCAGTACCTCCAGTTATTTTAGTGACAGTACCAGTATTAGTAGTATACCCTTTATCATTAGTTAATTCACTAACTTTAGTTGGAACTGTAATATTTGCTGTAGCATTAGTGCTTTGGTTAGCTGTGAATGTTTGTACATTCGTTCCATTCTTCTGAATTGTTAAAGTAGCATTATTTACAGTAGGAATAGTAGGTTTATTAGTAAGATCATTATAAGAACCACTAAAATTACTAGTTCCTGCACCAATGTTTGCCCTAGCATTGCTTTTCTCAGTATCACTTAATCCCTGAGAAGCAACTGTAGATACTGCTTTAAAGTTTCCTACATTTCCTAATCCAACATCAGATTTTGTAGTTCCATGAGGATTAGTGCCAGATCCTGGATGTGTATATACTGTAGTTTCTGTACCATTAATTTTAATATTACCATTAGTACTACTTGCCGCTACAGCAGTGGCATCAGTTCTAGCATGTGCAGATTGCGAATGATCATATGCAATTTTTCCACGGTCTCCACGATATGCGGTAGAGCTTGTCTCGCCAAGCGCAAGGCTAGAAGAAATTTCTACATAAGCTGTTCCGCTCCATCTATAAGTTTTATTTGTATCTTTTGCGATATAAATTTTTCCAGATTCACCTGTAGTTGGGAAACTAGATTGTTTATCATATTCAAGCACATCATCAACAAAAGATGGTAATTGAGATGAAGGAACTTTACCTGTTGAATCAAGTTCTGCAACTCCACCATTCGCACCTTTTGCTGTTGTCGCAATGGCTCCGACTTCAGAAGCTGTATAACTAGGTTTTGTACTAGCTTTAGCCCAAGAGTAAACATCTTTAGCATTACGGCTATCAGTAAGCCTAGTATCATTACCCATAACAACTTGAGTAGTTGATGCATTTCCGCTTGAAGGAATATCTTTTGCTGCTGCAGTTCCAAGAGTTGGTTTATTTGTTAAATCATTATAATTTCCACTGAAATTACTTTTATTATTCCAAATGTACTTTTCTCCTGTTGTTACAAGAGAAACTGCAGTACCTCCGCTTGCGGCAGATTTTGATTCATAAGTTGTATCTACTGCATTGATAGTAACTGTATCACTAGTTGCATCAGGGGTAAGTGTTACATTATTACCAGCTACGAACTCAAGTGTATCAGTTTTACTATCTGCGGAAATCGTTGTATTGCCAATTTTGACATTAGAGAAAGCATTTTGATTTACTTCTGCACCAGTTGCGATGCCTGCTAATTTTTCTTTATCTGTTACTGTGTAGTTATTATCAGTATGCACATAATAAGCATCATTAACAAAATTACTATCATTAGTTAAATCACTTGTTTTTGAAGGATATGCGGGTAACGTAACTGTAGTACCGCTTTTATACTCGGTTGAACTAGAACCGATCTTGACACTTTGTACTGCAGTGTCGGCCTTTGCTCCTTGAGCTGAGGTCGCCGCATCAGTAATACCATATCCTGCAAGAGTAGTAGCTTTATTCGCTTTATTATTCCATGTATATTTTTCACCTGTAGTTACAAGAGATACATCAGTACCTCCAGAAACTGCAGATTTAGATTCATATGTAGTATCTGTAAATTTAGCATCTTCAGGAACATCTTTAGCAACAGAATGTCCATCTAAAAGGTTTTCTACTGTAGTAATTCTATTTGCTATAAGTGTATCATCATAAATTGTATCAGTAAATTTTGCATCACTAGGAACATCTTTATTAACAATATGATTACCAATTTGATTATTAAAAGTAGTAGTAGAAACAGCACCAATATTTGCGGGAGTTAAATTAACAAGTCCATTTCGATATTCATCTTCTGCATCTCCTTTAACACCAGTTACATTTCCTGCTGTTACTTGTTCATTAATATAATCAATTATATTGGTCGCACTAGAAGTAGAAGGGATTGTTCCTATTTTAGTATTAAAATCAGAAATAACTTCATTAAGAGCACTTACTATTGTTGTGGCAGAAATAGAGCTATCAAAAGATGGAGAAGGAATCCATCTTTGATTAGTGCCATCCCAAACTGCGCCAACTAAAACAGCTAAGGCTGCTAATTTAATAGCAGCCTCAGCATCGCTTAAATCTATTGATTCGTCAGCTACGTCTGTACCAACTATGGCATTAGGCTTTTTAAAAAACAGTAAATTATTACCTGAAGCAGATCTTTTAACTGTTTTATATCCAGCTTGTTTAACACTATTCGACCACGCTTTAATGTCATCATCATAGGTAGTTAAACCAGTAAGATCTAAATACCTTTTTTCATCAAATGCCATATTTCATAGTCTCCTTTATATCTAAAATTTATTAATTAAATAAATTGTTAATACTTGTAGTAGAAATTGATCCAATTGAATCATAAGCTGCGGTAGCTGCACCAGCTCTATCAACATCAATACTATCTACTGCTGTAAGAATACCATCAACTTCTGTAACACCAGAAATTACAGGAGTTTTATATTGATCAGTTACACTTGTATCTGTGGAAGCATCAACATCAGCATCAAGTGCAACAATTGCTGTATTAATTTTTTGACTTACAGAACCAGTAACACCTACAGCACCATCTAATCTTGTAAGAGCAGCTTTAACAGTTTCGCCATCACCAGCTCCAGCTGTAGATTCTGCAATATAAGTAATTTTAGCACCATCAATTGTATTAATGGTTGCTCCAATTACATTATTAGGTCCAACTGTAACTGTAACTTCAGCACCAACTGAACCCTGGATAACAGAAACAAGATCGTTAAGAGCAATATAAATATGCTCTGCAGTTCCAGTACCCTGGCCATCTTTAGTATTGATTGTGAAATCAATATACTTATCACCAACTTTTGCACCAGTATAAGGTTCGTCATCAACTGTAACAGTCTTGATTTCCGCACTCTTTACTAAATAATCCTTAGGGATATTAATATCAACAATTTTCTTTGCAGCCTTTTGCTCAGGAGTATCTGTTCCAAGAACACCTTGATAGAAGCTATATACTTTAAGAACATCACCAGAACCACTATTTTGCTCGCAAGTAACATCACTTGCATCAACAGCAGTAGCAATTGCATCTACTAATTCTTCAAGAGCATCTTCTACATTAGTTGCAGTGATTTTATCATGTGCGTCAGCAACTGAAACATCTGCAGCAGCGCCTGTTACTGCAACTTCTTCAAGAACAATATCAGTACCAGAACCTTGAGAAATAGTACCTGCAGATTGAGCAACACCAGCTTTAATAGTAACTACATTTCCGCTTTGTGTTGCAATTGTAGCAGAACCATTCATTGCTGCAATATCAGCTGCAACAGCCTGAATTGCTTCAAGTAAGAAATTAAGTGCTGCTACCACAGTAGTAACATTAGTAAAATCTGGATCTAAACCTAAAAAAGACCAAGCATGAGTTTCTGCGTTATAAGTTGCGCCTACAAAACTACCAAGTGCATTAAGTTTAGTAGACATATCTCCACCGCCAAGACCGATTGAGAAATCGGCAGTATCAGATAATGTTGCACTAGGTTTCTTATAAAAATTTACAGTATTACCATCTTCTGTTAATAATACAGTTTTAATACCAATTTGATTAGCAGTATTAGACCACTCTTTAATTTTTCCATCATAGGTTGTTAAACCTTCAAGATCTAAATAGCTTTTTGCTGTGAAAGCCATAATAAGAACCTCCTTTTTCATTTAAGATATTAATCAAATAAATTATTAATATCATTATTGGTAATATTTTCAAAATTTGCATCAATTAAATCTTGTGCATTTCCTTCAATATAGGTATCAATAACAGATATTGTACCATCTTGTGAAATTTGAATAGAAGTATCATCAATTTTAACACCACCTAAAGTATTAGATGATGCAATTGGTAATACATATCCTTGACTACGAACATATTCTTTAACTTCATCAATTGTCCAATAATTACTTAAGTCTAATTCTGTAGAACCAATTAATTCCCAAGAATTATTAATCCATATATATTCATAGTAATAATCAGCGCCTCCTGATGGACTTTCTCTATGAACAAAATAAATTACATGTTCTTTAGCCTCAGAAGGATCAGGTAAAACTTCGACTATTTCTATTGAGAAGCTAATAAATTTTGACGTAACTTCATCAGTATAAGCTTTAGCTCTTTCAACCGCTTCTTCAACAGCTATATCAATTTTTTTCTGTGCATATTTTCTAGCTAATGCTAATGTTGTAATTGAAAGTCCCATATTATTGTTAAACTAATCCTCCTTTCCTTCCGAGATTATAAAAGTTCATGCCATTTTTTATCATTACCGAGCATCCAAACAGAAGAATCTTCAAGGCAAATACAACTACTTCCAGCGCCCCAAGAATCAGTAGGGAGATCTTCTACATCATTACGTGTATCTATTTCAACTTCATAGATATTATATTGAACAGTATCTCCTTGTTGGACTATAGAATAAGCCATATATGTCCTCCTTTCTCTTCCTTTTAACTTTTATTTATATAAAAATTGATATTTTTAAATATCTTTTTCTATAGACATTATATTTCAAAACAGCCGTAAAAGAATTCATGGAAATTGTCCAAAATAAAAATACTAAGAGGGCCTAGATTTCCGGAGACGATAACTTCGATTGTAAGCGCGCCTAGCAGCCTTCCGCATATATAAACAAAAAATGGCAGAAAGTACCGAAATACTTTCTGCCATAAAAATAAGCCCAAGACCGAAGATAACTTCGTCCTTGGACCTAAAACGCGGACACCGCGACTCGAACGCAGACAACCTCTAGACGGTTGGAGAGATTAGCAATCTCTTAGGATACCATTACCTCATATCCGCAAATTGCGGGGCACAACCCCCGCTTGCAGTGGGACACCCACTGGAGTTCAGCTTGTTCAATTTATATAGCGGAGATATAGCCTGGGTGGACATCTGCAGATCTCCAATCCGCTTCGTATAATTAGAACGTCGCATCCTTCCAACCACTGTGCGGTACCCATTGGGTAGGGTAATTATACTAAGTATGGGTGGAGGGACTTGAACCCTCACGTCTCTCGACACTGGAACCTTAATCCAGCCTGTCTACCAATTCCCGCACACCCACATATGCAAGGGTGACACTAAGCCAGTACCTCTCCGACGTTTTACCCCTTGCTATTTGTTCATCTTGTCGCTTCAATGAACAACCTTAGACCATAGGTTCTTTATGCTTGATCTACGACTGCTATCAAACAAAGCTATGCGCCGTAGGAAGGACTTGCACCCACATACCATTACTGGCTACTTGTTTTCAAGACAAGGGCTCCCACTATACTGAGCGACTACGGCATAAGAGCTATTATGCTCCAATAGCAATTGGAGCATAACGCTCAGAATTAATTGTCTTAAACATTGCTTCTGTTGGAGCCATTCCTACACAATCCATAAGATTCTTAAATGTAGAAGCTGACTGTCCAGATACGAGCTGCACACCCTTACGAGTGGAGTCCGCATGGAACACATCATGTCTTGACTCTACATTCCAGAATACAATGTTAGGAATTTCATACCCAGCATTAGCAAATTCTGCGGACATCTGATCATAGAATGACCAATCCCTATCTCCGCAATAGTCAATTTCCATATCGGAAATAACTATTATGGACTTAGGCATTTCTTCTCTTGCGACATGATTAGCAATTGCTATATCAAGCACATTCTGAAAAGCTGCCTGAAGATTGGTATTTCCATGCCAATATCTCGTGTCAAGTGAATTAATCTTCTGAGCAAGAGTTTCACCCTTGAGAATCTGAATTCTTGAATCAACCGAGAAAGACATCCACATATTATGGTATGCACCTGTATTACGTTCAGCAAAGTAAATTGCTAAACCAATAGCAGAGCAGATAGGTCTTCCGGACATTGAGCCTGAAGTATCTGCAATAACAAGTGCATTAGTACCAGGCTGAACATAATTAGGAAGCTGTCTCCATTGTGCTTCTACAGTCTTATCCTCAAATGCCTTAAAATTCCAACAATTAATAATCTTATTGATAAGGTCATAAGGATAAAGGGTCGAAGAATGAATCTCCGCCTTACCGCATACCGCATTATTAATGAATTCCGCAAAACGATCTCTATCATGCTTTGTAAAAGCATTTCTATAAATCATCATTGCTCTTGAAGGAACTTCAGAATACTGAATTTCATCCCAGCGTCCTTCAGACATAAGGGTTTCAGTAATATTAATCTTCCTTCTCAGCTTTCTTACAAGTCTCTTAAACTCATATACTGCATATCCGAGCTTCTTAGCAGTAAGAATACCTAATGCTCTTGTTTCTCTTGAAGAAGCATCAGCAGATTTGATCCACTTGGCAAGAAGGGATACCGCCTTGTTATTAGCAAGGTTAGTAAGATCTTCCTCAAACTGAGCCTTCATTGTTTCCCACATCTCATTCTCACAAGGAGTTCCAACAAGAGCATAAAGATCATCATAACGACCATACACTCCGATTAGATCGAGATTAGGAATAAGAGCTTCCTTATGATAGTATGCAAGATAGCGGAGAATAGTCTTAAAAGTCTGACGCTCTCCGAGACCGCCACGAATATCTCTTGCATAAAATGCAATTTTAGTTGCGGCAAGTGGATCAGCCTGATATGCAGATGCAAAGAGTCTCTCTACACGACCCTCATCTGTATTGCGGAGTGATCCTATTGTTGAATACAGGTCGAGTAACTCGTTTCCTGTAGTATTAAGTGCTACCGCACCATTCTCTGTTCTTGTAAATCTTCCATTTGTTCTTGCTGCTTCTGCGAAATTCATAATTTTACCTTTTCCTTTCAGGACTCCTTTAGACTAAAACGTATCTAAAAATGTAATATAAATATATGCTGGAGTTTTATAAATGGTTTGCTGTAAGAGTCCCATTTTTAACATGACACTATGTTTTGGGTTAAAATATTAAAAGTATTTTCCTAAAATTTTAAATTGCTGTAAGTGTCACAAAATCGGGTGAGTAGGATTCGAACCTACGTCTCGGCGTCCCCATCGCTTATCTAAATAATTGCTGTACGTATCACAAGCATGATACAAGATTACGCGTTCTACCATTAAACTATCACCCGTTATTAAATTATTAAGTGGGCAGGGCTGGACTCGAACCAGCAGCGTTTCTTGTGTACCAGATTTACAGTCTGGCGCCTTCACCAATTAGGCTACCTACCCATATGCTGGCTAATGCAAAGGCGTCCCCTCATCAGAACCAGTATTCGCTCGATCAACCGTTAGACGGAAGAGAGCTATAACCCTTCGGTTGGATGCATTATTTAATCTTCACTTCCTGAGCCTATAGTGGGTTCTGCCCCCACATCCCCACTTTGGAAGAGTGGAATGTTAGCTATTACACCATATAGACTAAAGTACTGATGGCGGGACTCGAACCCGCACGGGATTTCTCCCAGCGGATTAATCTAGACACGAATTTACTAAATCTTGTTCAACTCATATCTAGGTTAAGTCCGCTGCGTCTACCAATTCCGCCACACCAGCATAAATCTGAGAATTACTTCTCAGCATTGCGAATCTGACGTCTAAGCTTTCTAATTACTCCAGGACTCTCAACATTCTTACCATTACTCTCAAGTCTTGAAAGTCTATTTTTCTTTAGTGCCAACTTCTGCTTTTCAGTCATCATATCGTTTTTCTCCTTAACTTTATATAAATATTATATTAAAAATTTTAAAAAATGTCAATAAGAATGGCGGTGGCAGGATTCGAACCTGCGTAGATCTGCTTATGAGGCAGAGCTGGAACCGGACTCCAGTCTACACCGCGTCAATATATAAAACTAAAGGTTAAGTAGTTATATGTTTCACTAACATTTTAAGCACGTAGGAATCCTGACCTCACTTACCTCATGCACTTAACCGAGCGATCAGACCTGACTCGTTTCAGTTTTATATTTTATAAAATATAATTTAAATCCTGTTTTTCGTGAGTGAACTCTTTGCATTGTATCTCACACTTTTTCGTCGACACGTTCCTAAGTTTTTTATAAATACTTCGCCTTGTATTTGGGAGTCTGTATCTCTCCAGGATTATTCTCTATTCGCGTTTATAGAGTCCGTATTATTATATTTTATAGTCATCGGTAGGGGAGTCGGACCCCTGTTTCTGCCGTGAAAGGGCAGCGAACTAGACCACTATTCGAACCGACGAAATTAAGTAAGTTTCATGATGTCTCTACCAAGGGGAAACTTACAAAAACCTCCGACCTCTTTGCGATTTTTAAAAACAAAGATAAGTTTTATGATGTCTGTACCAAGGAAAAACTTATAAAAACCTCCGACGCTCCGAGGATTTTAAAATATGGATTTACTCAACCTGTTTATATTATACTCGTCTCTGCTTTCAGAAATCCACAAACCCTGTTTTGACGAGTCCTCGATAGTCTGCTCATGTTGGCTGCCCTTTTCCAACACCTCTTGTTCTCTATAACAAGCGAGATACTTTCTCCAATGAGTTATCTACCCTTGAGGAAATGACTCTGCCAGGATTCGAACCTGGGTCCCGACCGTGAGAGGGTCGCGTCTTAACCTCTTGACTACAGAGCCATAAGGAGAAAGGAAGAGTTGTAGATGACTGTCTACCTCTTTCTGTAAGGATTTACGGCTCTTAACCGACCTAACTTTCCCCGCGGTTTGCTTTATTGTAGTACGTGTAATCAAACCCGTAATGGAAACACGGTTCTTTTTAGGTGGTTGTCTCCACCAAATTTATTTCTTTCTTAACTTTCTATAAATATTATAACAAATATTTTTTAAAAAATCAAGTAAGATTTTTTACCTGCTTATACATTGTTTCTAATATACTTAATGATTTATTAATTTCAATACAGGCTTCTTCATCATCGAAACCTTTTTTCTTTTGCCAATCTGACCATTTTTTAGGTATCTCAAGACCAAAAATAAAATGTCCTTGAACATCATTTAAAGCAACGATACCTTTATTTAAGGCATTAAGAACATCATCTTTATTATTATCATTGATTTCAATAATCATTTTATTCTCCTTAACTTTTCTATAAATATTATAACAAAAATTTATAAAAAAATCAAAAAAGAATTTTAAATCCCGCCTTGTACATTATAATCTTTAGTACATTCAATTGTGTATGAAATTGCTGTTATAGTCTCTGGATTATCGCAAACAATTTCAAGTAATGTGTCATACTGATCAAAACTTGTATAAGCATTAGCATGAGATTGTCTTGTAAGTACTACTGTAGCGCCCATGACATTAACATCAAATCCTTCAAATTTTGCACTCCGCACTATATCATTAAACATAATAGTAACAGTAGATGCTGTTGAAATATGAACAGCATTAGGATGAGTTGCATGAACTCTAAACTTAGCAATATTCTCATGTGCTATAACTTGTTCTTTTGTTATATTAATAGTCCAACATTCATCCTGTTTTTCTGTGTGATTATCAATAATATCACCACTTGCAGCATAAATACCTTCTGCTATATCCTCTAATTCAAGAACTAGAGGTTTAATGTATTCTCCCATAAAAATCATACCTCCTTATAAAAAATAAAAATGCTAATGAATGGACTTGAACCACTGACTTCCACCTTATCAGAGTGGCGTTCTTCCTACTGAACTACATTAGCATATGCCTGAGCTTTGTCGCCAGGGCATCAGGCACCCCCGAATTACGGTAATAGCTTATCAACCGTACATGTAGGCTTCGCCTAAGCCCTCATGCGGAGTGGAGCTTGGCGGTTATGCTCCGCCTACTCATCCTTGCAAGGGATGTGTGTTCCTGACTATACCAAAGCCCCATATTGGTTTTTATCCACATATGCCTGGAACCATAACCAAACATATATGAGGTTAAAGACTTTACCAAGCTTTATTCACTCTCATTCGTATATTTTAGCGACGTCTTTAATTCAGGTTCTCGTCCATAGCAGTGAGGAGCTATAATACTCAACAATCTCTGCCTTACGCCCTTCTTCGTCATAGGGTGACCTATGGGATTCTCGTTCTCATAGCAACGCCTGCTCCAAAGAGCAGGAAAACGACTACTGCGGGGATCGAACCCGCGACCTCGGCAGTGAATGCTCGAAACAAGTTACGACCTTATATTTTAGACCATTCTTCTTCAGAATATTTATTAATTTCTGTTTTTTTACGAGGTAATCCGAATTTATCACACCATTTTCGGATAGCATTATCAGAAACTCCATATTTAGTTCCAATTGTTGTAAATGGAACAGTTCTGATAAGATTTTTTAATTCTTCTCTTGTAATAGGCATTTTATCTTCAGGAATAATTCTATTTTTAGCAGAACATTCTGCACATCTTGTTGATGTTCTAAAAATTTCTTTTCCACAATCTATACAATAAAATTTTTTTGCAAAAATTTTTCTTTGTGGATTCCTACTACCTGTTGTTTCTAATTGTTGATTACAATTAGGACATACCCATCTTAAATTTTCTAATCTGTCATCATTATTAATACCATTGATATGGTCAAGTATAAGAGTCAATTCTTTACCTTGCCATATTGGCTCTTGTCCACAGATAGAACATTTATATTCAGAGCAAGAATTTTTTATATATAATTTTCGTAAAGTATGTTGACTTGCTGTAGAATCTTGTATAAAAGTATTCTCCGGAGTCCTAATTACTCCTGTTCTAATACTCTTTTGAAAATGAGAAGTATCATAATTACTTAATTTTTCTTCTAACATTTTAAGAGTATCTCCAGATGGAGAATTACTATATCCAATTTTTCTAGCAAAATCTTTAAAAGAAACAGAAATTTTTACAATATTTTCTATTTCTGAAGATGAATAATTTTCAAAATATCCCATAAAGACTCCTTTCTTATAAGATATATGAAAATAAGTTCAACTTCTTGAACTCGACTCGTCCAAAGTTTTACATTTAAACTATTCGAACCAGTGCCGTATTCTAACCAAACTGAACTAAGTAGCCAAAACAATAGCAATACCGAGTAAGATGTCAAATCTCCTTTTTATAGTGATTGGATCCACTTGTGTTCTTACTATATCGGCTTTATTCTCTTCTAAATTGCTATTGTAAAATGGAATGACAGGACTCGAACCTATGCATAGCGATTTTTCCATCGCCGCTCTACCAACTGAGCTACATTCCGTAATCGGTTTAACGCTCTGTACGATTCCCCTATTTAACTTCGGGACAGCTCCACATCTGTTATTTAAACTCTCTAGTGGGGAGAGTATAGTTCATGAACCGGTTGAACTTGGGTCGCACGAGGTGTCAACCAAACCCCGCCGTTTGCAAACTAGTGATTATTTTTTTAGTTCATCACCACCGAACACTTCTCACATAGCGAAGTAAATGGATAAGGATTTCATCGCCTTATACAGATATTGGTATGTTCTTTCTCGTAAAACTCCAACATCAAAACCGACCTGTTTTTTTTAAAATCTTATTGGATAACAGGTAACCTCACCGATACAGTCGTCGCTCACGAGACCTCGTTATACATAGCATCGGAGCAAGGGTTCTCACCTGCATTTTCTGCCAAGACAGAGGTTTGTATCTTAACCTATCCGGTGCCTAACGAGCGCGGAGCCTCATCTCCGCCTGTCATATCCTGTCAATTCAGGCATTACTTCGGTTGAAACGGGAATCCGAGGACTCGAACCTCGATACTACGCTTAATGGATAAATGAGTACTGCCCTCAAATCCTTGACAGTGTTTTCTTTAAACTATTATCCCACAGGCGTATGTCCTAACCTTTGGACGAGAAACCCAAATCACGGGAGCCCATCCCCGCATTCTCACACAGAGCATTCTCTGGTCGGGCATATTGAAAGGGAGGTGTGATTTATATACAAAAGAAAGGGAAAACCTTAAAGGATAATGTAGGAACATTTCATATCCCTTTCTTTATTGTAAATATATTATAACAAAAATTTTTTTAAAAGTCAAATGGTTATTTTTTATTGTACAAAAAACAACCAAAAAACTAAACCCCGATGACGCTCACAGGTGGTAGCCGCAACTACTATGAATAGAAGAAAATGAAAATAAGATTTTTCTTTTTGTACTTTTCACTTTCTATAAATATTATAACAAAAATTTTGTTATAAATCAAATGATGATTTTGTATTTTATATAAAAAATACTTTTATTAGAATTTTATCGCTTGCCCAAGATTATATATTTAATCTCGCCATCATTGCTTCGATAGTTTCCTTTTCTGCGGCAGTCACCTCAGTGGGCGCTGCGGCGACAGGTGTTTCCGCCTTAACCGAGGTCTCCGCATTTTCACCATGCTCTATATTTTCCTTAGCACAGGTCAATGCAACTTTAATCTGGACCTCCGCACCATCCTCAATCATAGGAATTCTCAATTCCTTGCCATCTACAAAAAAGGCATTAGGATAAATTTCCTGTATCTTGCTTATAATTGCTTCCTTCGAGCTACTACCTTTTGCCATATCTTTATTTCCTTTCTTAACTTTCTATAAATATTATAACAAAAATTTTTTAAAAAATCAATTAAGTATAATATTCATTAAAACATTTCTTACAGATTGTAATTCCATCTACTGTTGTAATCTTATTTTTTGTAGTTAATTTTCCATTACATATTGCACATTTATTGGTCATAAGAGGGAAAAAATCAAATCCAGCAGGATCTTTGATATATTTAAAAGCTTTATAACTATCAATATCTTCTAATATCTTACATACTTTTCCTATTGTTACTTCAAGCCAATCTGTATGCAGATGTTCTCCCAGGGAATGTTCATTTAAATAACCAACAGAAAGATTAACCGCAGCGATCTTAAAGCTAGGAGCAATTACCGATATGTCTGAAAAGCTACCTATATCAGTTACAAATCCATATCTATTGATAAACTTTTCAAACTTTTCATTTGCACAATTATAATAAACAGAGTCATTCTCACCTTGTCTATCCAATTCAATAATTGCCTTTAATTTATTAAAAGGGCTTTTCCCTTTTAAATCCTGGACTAATTTTATAGCACCTTTACACCCAATTTCTTCATCGCAAGTGAAAATAATGTGTGGTCTATATCCTCTTTGAATAATATCAATAATCGCATATACACCGGCACGATCATCCGCACCAAGTAACTGCGGAGACCACATTACTTTTTCCTCTTGATCATAGTATATATCTGTTGGCGGGAACTGAGCTACTGTGTCAAGGTGTGCGACTAATGCAACCGGAATCTGGCCCTCCGCAATTACATAACTTTTAGTTGTTATAACTTTATTATATCTTTCACGTAAAAATTCAGTTAATACTTTTAATAATTGTGGTTGTGTTAATTCACATATTTTTTTAAATAATTCTAAATTCATACTTATTCCTTTTCAAAATGGATATCTTTTTTATTAAGTTCCCTAGCAATAGATTCCATATACTTACATACATCACATTTATTAAAGCAACAACGTTTCTTACAGTTTAATCTTATTTCACCAAATATTGGTATAATAGAATTATTGGGTATATCTTCATTAAAATTATAAATGATTTGACATAAATCCCCATCCCATCTACCATCTTTATAAATTTCATATAAAGTTGGTTGAATTTCTAATCTATCAGTTAAAAATTCAATTACATCAATATAATCTTCATATAAGTATAAATCATCAGGTCTAATAAAAAATTTTGTAAAATCACTACTAATTGTATCTGAACTAGATTGAGCCACATTAGGAATAACTCTAACATTGATATGTTTATCTTTACATATTCTTGATATATCTGGCAAATAGAAGCCTAATTCATTAGTAATATAAACATCAGATACTTTCATTCTAATCTGTCCAATTAATTCATCAAGAGTTCCACATTTTTCTATAAAGAAATAAGATAAACATTCTTCTTCTAACAAATGAAAGTCCTGCTCTTTTGAACATAAGAAGGCAATATTATGTAATTTTGCGATAGTCGTAAATAATTCAAGATTTTTTTCAATATCTTCTAATTCAGTTATATTTAAGATAATTCTTTGTTCAGGCTTCCATTTTTGAACAAATTTAAGAATTTCTCTATCTTTTTTATCATATTTTATAATTATTTCATCAGCGATATCAAGCATAGAACATCCCTGATAAAACTTACAAGCATATTTCAAAATTAAACCTCCTTCAAATTTATAATTTTTCTATTATATTTATATTATAACAAAAAAAATAAGAGTTGTCAAGTGACAACTCTTATCTCTGAAGTTAAATTTTAAAAGAACTAGTTTTAGGTAACAAATCTTCTATACATAATGTATCATATTTTGTATAAGGTATTCTTATTAAAATAATATCATTATCTTTACACCATTGATTCTTTATTTGGTCATGTTCTTGTGTAATTGCAAATTTTTTATCATTATCATAATATCCATTACCTTTTTTAAAATGTTGAATACCATCATATTCAATAACAGTATTTAAAGAGGGGATATAAAAATCAAATCTTCCTTTAAAAGGTAACGTATTTGGAGTATATTCTTTAATATAATTTATATTAGCTTGTTCTAATAAGTTTTTAATTTTTTCTTCTCCTTTAGAAAAGTTTTTACAACCGCAAGATGACACATGTTCAAACATTAATGAGGATGTTTTTACATATACAATATTTCCACATTGACATTGACATTTTCTATAATATCCATCACCAGAAGAGTATCCTCCTTCTATTACTGTTAAAAATCCAAAAGTTTGTCCTACTAGATTTTGTAAACGACTAGTTTCAGAGGTTCTTTCTTTCTGATAACATCCGCATGATTTTGTAATACCTCGAATTAAAAGAGTAGCTGCAACATCACACTCATTTCCACAATCACATTTACAATGCCATATTGAATTCTGAAATTTATCACTACCAATTTTATTAATGGCAGTTAAATAACCAAAATGCTGATTAGATAAATCTTTAGAATGAATTATTGAATTTTGTTCTTTTTTATAACATCCACAAGATTTAGATTTTCCATTTCTAAGATCAGTTCCGCAAACTTCTCGAATAGTTCCACATTCACATTGACATTTCCAATATTTTTTATTATGTCGAGAGGGAGCTTGCTCTAATACAGTCCAACGATTAAATTTTTCTCCTATCATCTTTATTTCTCCTTTCTATATATATTTCATTTTCTTTCTCTTAGTATTTTCTTCGGTTGACCAATAAAAAAAAATGGGATGCTTTAGCATCCCATTTAAGAAGTATATTAGGCAAGTCTATAAGCAACCCTCTTACCCTTTTCAGTTTTTACTTCTTCCTTAATAACAGCTCCCTCACGGGCAAGAGCAGTTAACCTACTTACAGTTTTGCTCTTGGTGACTTCCTCGTCACCAATTGCCGCAACGATAGCATCTACAGTCTGAGGCTCCTCAGTGATAACCTCAAAAACTCTGTCCTTGAGAGCATCGGTCTCAGCCTTCTTCTCGGCAGCCTTCTCCTTAGCCTTAGCAGCCTTGGCATCGATCTTAGCGACCTCATTGTCGATAAAAGCAAGAACCTCATCAGCGGTGTACTCACCAACAGACTCGATATTCTCTACAAGTGCTCTAACTGCTGCGAAATACTCTTTTCTAGTAACCTTCTTTACGTTTGACATAATGTTTTCTCCTCTTTAATTAATTTACTTATTTGTTTTCTTTTGTTACATTTATTATATCATTATTTTTTGTAAAAGTCAAGAAGTTTTTTATTATTTTTTTATTTCCCTCTTTCATCTTACATATATATTATAACAAAAAATTTTAAAAAAATCAAATTAAATCTTTCTCAATATTAGCACATTTTAAATTGGCTGTTCTATGTTTTTTAATATCTGGATCGTTTAAATCATAAGTACCCTTTAAAAAAGGTATGTTTAAAAAACGATCTACGCCGCCAAAAGTCCATCCATGTTTGACAGATCTATATTCAACTTTACCTTCATCAACAAGCCGCTGTCGACATTCATCACAACATTGATAAAGAACTGCAACCGGTAAACCATCTTCCTGGAATTCAATATCTTTATCATCAATATCGGTAGAAGGATAAGGTAAATATTTCAAAAATATATTTTCAAGATGATGTCCTTTAATTTCTGCATAAATTGCTTCATCTCTGCTATCATAAGAGTTTCTGAAAAATGGTTTCCCGCAATCAGGACAAATTTTAAAATAACGTTTTATACAATCTGTACAAATATCTCGACCATCTTTAGTAGTTATAATTTTATATTTACCATAATCATTTCCGCATATTGAACAGGATCTTTCTCTAATACATTTACGACAAAGAATTTTACTAGTATCCGAATACCTGTCATTATAGCTACCTTCATCATAAATGTAAGGATCATCAAATGTAAGAACATCATCCATACAACAAGCACAAGGAGCCTTACCTGAATAATTAATTATTATTGAATGAGGAACTTTATTTCTAACACACCAATAATCAGTATTAGGATCATTAAACATATCATTATACATTCCGCGAGAATCAAAAATAATATTATGTTTAATAGAAGTCTTATTATGAATCCACCGTCTATTATTTTCCATACGATAATAAGACCCCATATGGATCATATCACGATAAGGCTCAATTCCATATTCATAATCCTGATTCCAATTATTCTTTGCCAAATTCCTTAAAGTTTCAAGGGCAAACTGAGTAAAAGGCTTACTCGTATAAGGGTAAGGCTTACCACTAACAATAATTTCTTTAGTACAATAGAATAATTGTCTCCATTTTTTATTATTCCAAGTATAATTTTCTGTATCTTTCTGTTCTTTATCAAATACAAAAGGAGTAGAACTATTAAGATAAACACAAATAACATTATTTGAATTCATCATTTCTACTGTGCCAACATGATAACAACCCTGATCTACCCAGGACATACAAGAAGTCCAATGATTAGCATTATCACTCATAGTAAGATAATCAAGTGGATGAATAGAAAAACACATTTCACACTTAATTTTCTTTGTATTCAGAATAACAGAATATTTATTCTGAAAATCTATAAAATCATCATACAATGAAGGAACTTCTTTATCTACATCAAAATAAAGAAGAATTGCCCTTATTGCTCTCATAATCTTCATTTTTTCATCAATACGTAAAGTATTTCTTTTAGAAGGTCTTTTAAATTTAAAATCAAAACCCGCGGTATTATCAATAAAACGAAAAACATTCAAAGGAGCCTGTATCTGATAGCAAACACGACCAATTTCTTCATTAGAAAAATTATCTTTTCTCAATATCTGAAAGAGTTTAGCAGACTCCATGGGCTTATCACTTTCTCCATAGCAAAATCTTCCAAAATTCTTTATAAAAGGATGATATTGCTTAAGTTCATTAAATTCCATCTTTATTTGATACGGTTCTATTTCATATTCATATGGAACTTTATAGATAAGCTGTCCACCAAGAAGTTTAAAAAGTTTCTTATTATTTGCTGCCCAATAAGAAAGATACTTTTCATTACCAACATAACCATCCTGGATACCAAAAGTAGTAATATAATTCTCAATCAATTTATTATCTTTTTCAGTTAAATAATCAAAAAGATTAAGCATTATGCTCCTCCCAATACTCATTTACTTCATCAAGAATTCTAATACGGTCTGAATGTATAATATCATCAGGATTAATACCAAGCTCCTGATATATCTCGGCTTCAACATCTTCAGGGTTTTTGCCTTCATCAATTACATCTTTAAAGGCATTAATAACCTTATCGGCTAGTTCAGATGAATTCATTATCATATTCTCAAGACCTTCTGGAAAACCAAACATAATTTTACACCACCTTTCTTTAATGACTTGGTACGAAAATTATTTTCTTAATTTTTTCAGGATCTCTCTCCCAGATATCCTTAAAAACATAATGTGCAGCATATTCTGCATCTTCCTTAGAAAGACCAAACTCTGCGAGTTTCTCTTCTATAAAATCTCCACAAAAAGGATAATCAGCACATCCTCTATAACCGCAAATGTCATCACCAAAAACATATTTCTTCTTAAAGAGATTATTATTATCATCATCTTTAATAAGAATTTCGATAGAATCACAACTAATGCCACTTATAAAAGTAACATAACTTTTCATAAAATTACCCCTTTCTGATTTTCTATAATAATTATATCAAAAATTTTATAAAAAATCAAGGCGGTATCTTATACCGCCTTTAATTTTGCCCTTGTGAGGACTGTTACCTTCGCATTATCTTCATATTTATCAAGAATTCTATCCTTAATAGTTGCGGAAACGAGGACTGAGGATCCTATTTCTAAAGTGATGTTTACAGTAGTGAACCACTTCAGTATCTTATTGTCATTAGTAACAAGTCTTACAATAGAAGATACACCATATTTAGTATGATAATTGCGGATATCAGTAAGAGTTGCGGGGACATCGACTATTTTTACTTGGTTCTCGTCTATCCACTCTGAAAGGTTACCACCCTTGCATCTTGCAGCACGCATCGCCGCATTCACCTTTTCTTTTGTTCCAATAACATAACTACCGGTTCCCCACGCAGCGAAATTTACGTTACCTTCCATCGGAAATTCTATAACTTTATCCTCATAACCTTCAGGTATAGTAGGAGAATGCCAATATAAAGAACGAGAAAATATAAAACCAGCATCCTTAAGAGTTTCTTTTACATTATAACTATCTGAAGGGAAGTAAATATATGTAATTCCCTGTTCATTAAAACCATTTTCCGCAATCCACTGCTGTTTCTTTTGTTCGAATTCAGTCATAATCTACACTCCCTTTCCTTTAATTAATTCCAAAATCCGCCAAAGTATAAAATAACTACATTAACAATAGTTGCAAATAAGCTAATAAAGAAATTATCTTTACCTTCCCTTGGTTTACCATGATTTTGCATAACTATTCCAAGATTAAGACAATACATGACAATTATAATTATTTGAGGTACTCCCATACTACTTCTCCTTTATTAATAATTCTGAACAACTCTTAAGCTACCACCACATTTACAAGTATAGTATCCAGGATACTGAACAACTTTACCAGCTCTGTGATATCTGCCCACCATTTTACCACAAGTATTGCAATATACACAATATTTATAAACTGCGGTATCTTCAACAGTCCTTTCTACTTCAGTAGTTGTGCCGTCATTTTTAGTGCCAATTTTAGCACACATAGCTTTAAAAACTGCATCATGACCATGTCTGACCCCTGTATCAATAGTAACAAGAGCATGAGCACACTCATGATAAATAACATCAATGATGCACTGATCAGTTGCAGTTTCAAGAAACTGTGCAGAAAATTCAATCCTATAGGGCCAGACATCTTCTCCGCATTTACGACACATACATCTTCCGAGAGTTTTTGTTAATCTCTTATTAATACTAATTTCAATATTCTGTTTATCAAAATCATATCCGCCTTTTTCAAAAGCTTCAACAACATGAACCATAATATCCTTAAAAGTCATAAATAACACCCCTTTCTTTATCTTACATATATATTATAATATAAATTTTTTAAAAAATCAAATAAGAGATGCGGAGATCGACTTACGCATCTCTAGATTAGATTAGAGGTTCTTTAAGCGGATTCCCGCATTACAATCCTTCTCTTTTTACTTTTTCTTTCTTAATAATAGGGAAAAAATAATCACATTGTTTATTCTTTTCATTATAAAACAATGCCACAGTATAAATTCCGGGTCCATGTTTCTGGCCTCTCCTACACAGATCTTTATTAGGACATTTATCAGCATTTCCGCATAAACAAATATCATATTCAAACATAATTATAACACTTCCTTTCTTAATCTCTATAACCTGCCCAATCAATAACAATAGGGGCATTATTTTCATCAAAACCAAGATTTGCACGATGAAGGTCTCTGTGTATATGATGTTCCTGGATATACTCACAGAATTTTCTCATCATTTCCGCACCATAATATTCAATCGCTGCGAGAGCCCAGTTCTCAGGAAGGCAATAAAAATCATCTGAATGTTCAGCATAATATTTAGAAGTATTATCAGATACTTTCTTAAAGTCATCTCTAAACATATCCGCACAGCACTTGCAAATTTTCTTCTGAATATAAATAGGATAAGAATGTTTCCAATTATAAAACTGAGTATCAGGGAAAAACTTACCAAAGCCATCTTCTACTGCTCTCTCATACTTGCAGAGTTCATTCTCGCAATAGTCCCAATTTTCTACGTAATCTTCGCCTAAATCATTGGCTTTATAGAAACCAATAAATTCGTCATCTTCATATTCATCAGTTTCATTATTATATACTTCATACCACATTCCGTTGAAGGGGATCTTGATAACATAATCACTTTCTTCAGGAATGATAACTAACTTGGTACAACCAAAACGGATTTCCGCATTTATATCATTTCTTTTGAGAACATTATAAATGTCCTCTTCCTCACGAAGAAAGTCATCATATTCACAAACACCAAAATCATTAGGAATATCTATTAATTCGATTATTTTATCAATTAATTCTTTGTTCATCATAATAAAACACTCCCTTTCCTTAACTTTCTATATACATTATATCAAAAATTTTTATAAAAATAAAGGAGCAGTCATTTGACTGCCCCTTCAGGTGCTTGCTCTTCTATTGTTACTGTTCCTTCAAAGACTCCAAATACTGTATCTGCTCTGAACGTATGAGTTTCTGGAACTTCATCTTCCCGCATTGGACGAGTTAGATACCACAAATCATCATCTTTCCAAGTGATTTCTTCAAGCTTTTCACCAGGTGCAAGAATGATTGTCATATCTCCACCCCAATTTCGTGCTGAGGTTTGCTGATTTACACAACTGTAAAATATTCCTACTACAAGTACGATTAAGACAATCGCGTAAAAGATAGCACCGCCATCTCCGCCACCTCGATTATCAAGTTTTCTCATTAATCCTCCTTAATAACTATCATAAAAAGTCACTTCAATATCAGTTTCTTCAAGGAAACCATATTCTATATCTTCAACAAGTTCAGTAAGTTTGAATATTGCATCAACAATAGGTCTAATACCTACATGATAATCCCAAAGAGATTCTCTCTGCTCATAGATATGCTCATTAAGATTTTCTTTGAGTATCTGAAGAATATCTTCTATGTCTTTCATGGTAAGAACATAATCACCAGTTTCATAGCCTTCTTCATCTTTAGGGCAAGGCGGAAGAATTTCAACTATCTCACGTCTAAGACCCCAAAATTTTCTGAAATAACCAAAATCATAGCCTTTAAAATCTTCATCATAACTATCTTTCCACTTAGCTTTAAGGTATTTTTTACCGCGGCTAGTGAGACCTTTTACGATAAAACCATTCTCTAAGCCCATATTATACCTCCCCGATTATTTTAACAATAGATGCACCAAAGTTCATCCAAATGTTTAAAGGCAGGGATGCCTTAGTGCAGAAGTTACCATACTTACCGTTAGTATCTACATAAATATATTTTCTCATATTTATTCCCTCCCTTACTTTCTATATATATTATAATATAAATTTTTTTAAAAATCAAGTATCATTAAAATCCCATGCTACACAAAGCAAATCGTCACGTTTAAGAGTTACATCTTTAGTCCATTTTGCGAAAAGTTCACGAGTATCAAAACCACGGCTAGTAATCACCGCATATCCATGCGGAGTTGCCTTTACATGCACATCAACTTCGGGGTCAATAGCAACAATATCTGCCGCAAATTCCCAAGCTTTGTCACCATCAGGAATATCAAAGTCAAACATCCAACGAGTTCCTGCATTACATTCTTTTGTTGCGGCGATGCCGGCAAGCTTAGAACTTATGCTGCAAAGGTTAAAATCCGGTTCATCAATAAGGAAATGTAACAACTGTTTATGAATTTTGACGGGATCACGACGATTTACTGAGTAATACATACGACTCATTTCACCTGGTTTTCCATGATTTACAAAATCGTAAAATTCAGTCTGTAATTCCGCAACAGTCTTATGCGTAATAAATGAGACCCTACGCTCCGTGAAACCTTCGATCTCCGCATTATCCTTATTTCTTGATACGAAAAGAACTACATATATAGGTTTGTCATTAAATGATTCAGTTCCCCATTTAAAATTTTTCATTCTTTCTCACTTTCCAACAAACTTCTTTATATTTACCTTAATTTCTAAATCCAGCCCAATCAATTAAAACAGGTCTGTCGTTTACATATCCATAGTTTTCATTATGAAAATCTGACAAATTCTCTTTATCTACAAAAGCGAGAAAACGAACAAACAATTCCTTACCGTAATAATCAATAGCATTACAGCACCATTCACTATAGAATCCATTGTCTTTGTAATTCTCATAAAACTTTTGAGATTCATTAGAAGGTATAGATAATCCTTTAAGTCGAGCATCCATTAAAGTCACCGCTTTTTCCTGGATATAATATCTAATAGAATTCAGGGTGATGATGTATTCTTCGTCTGCAAAGAAATCTTTGATGCCTGCTTTCATAGCATAATCGTATCTAAAAATTTCATTTTCGCAATAATCCCAGCGGCTTGCGTTCTTTATATCTTCAGAGTGAAGATTTAAATTAGCATTGGTGAAATCTGTAAATTCTAATTCATAATCATCATCCTCTTCATGCCATACTTCTTCATACGCTCCAAAAAAAGGAATTTTAATTACAAAATCTAATTTCGTGGGGATAATGACGGCTTTAGACGCGCCTGTTGCAACCCAAACCGGAATTCCGCATCTTTCACATTCATGTTCAATAGCTTCAGCCTGTTCAAAATAGCCATCTTCATCGGCGCCTAAGGCTGTCTCCCCGCCAAGAACATGGTCAATCGCATTAATTATATCATTTACTATCTTAAAATTATAATCCATATTTTCCTCTTCCCTTAACTTTCTATAATTATTATATCAAAAATTTTATAAAAAATAAAGTCACCGCTATTAAACAACATAGCGGTGACTTAGGAAAGGGGGTATATAGAAATGATTAACGATATAGGCTTATTTAATACTGTTTATATCTTCCATAACGTAGATTTCGAAACACGGCACTTTTGCACCATGATTATCTTCATAATAACCTACATTGAGGACTTCTTTTCCGTCTTTGATATCTTCTCCGTCAAAAAGATAATATTCAAGAATATACCACGGCATAGTAAGAACATCACCGCAATAGATTTCTTCTACTTCTGTTTTATTTATATAAGCATCTAATTGAAAAACACGAATTTCATTTAATGCACATAACATTTTTATTATATCTTTAACCTGCATCATCTATAACACTTCCTTTCTTTAGGAAAAATCAGGGTCTTTTTCATGTTTTTAGAAGATTTCCGAAAAGGCGGAAAATTACGACCTGGCGGGAAATAAAAATCTCCCGCCGTGTTGTAAAAGTAATTAAATATCCTTAAAGTAATCTTCAAGCTCGGCAAGTTCTCTTAAAAGAGTTGACTTAATGGTATCAATATCTTTCTGATTGAAGATGTCAGGAGAAAGAAGCTTAAAGTAATCTGCATAAGCATTTACTGCCTTTACTCTTGCATCGCAAATTTCTTTCTTCTTTTCATCAATCTTCTTCTGTCTTTCTTCCTTTTCCTTCTTGCGGCGAGCGGCTGCGGAGAGTTCCTTTGAAATATCATCAGCATCCATTTCCGCAAAAATCATATCAAAAAGTTCCTCTATATTCTTAATCTTAGCCATTTTTTAAAAATTCCTTTCTTTTTATTCTATAAATATTATAGCAAAAATTTTGAAAAATGTCAACTCTTTTCCCAAAGTTGACGTTCTTTTTCATCAATTTCCGCAATGTACGGAGTGAAATCACGGTGTTCAAGACATCTATGACAAACCCACCAATAGCCATCTTCCAGACGCTCCCATCCGCATTGCTCGGGGGAGAATTTACATTCTTTTGAGCGGAGGGTATCCTTACAGATTTTACAGGTTGCTTTATAGGGTTTCCGCATCCATACTTTTTGAGTATAATCTTCATGCTTATTAAGAAGCCAACATTTTACATAGTCTATTGGGTTGTTGGATATTACAAAGTTCATAATGTTTCCTTTCTTATTTATTACTCTTTGTCGATATCAATATATCCATACCACATAGAGCCGAATAAGTTAATCGGAGTTCCTTCAAACTCAAATTTTCCCCACCAATCACCTTCCCAACTGGTAATATCAAGAAATTCTACACCAAAGTGATCACTGAATGCTGCGGCATTAATGTTTGAAATGTGAATAGAATCTGCCTTCTTCTCAATAAATGCTCTTAACGCATCTTCAATGTCGTGAAAATCACATTTTCTATAATCAAGTTCAAGTTCCATCACTCTTCCTCCGCAATTTCTTCAAGTATATCTGTAGCATAGCACCAATGAGATATCTCACAATCAAGCCAAGAAGCATATTGTTCTCCGCAGGCTTCAGTATAAATATCATGATGATCAACTCTTATTATATCATAATTAGGTCCATCATCATGGACGACAACTGATTCCTGGTAATCTCGTCTAATAACAATATAAAGATATGGAGCTATAGGAAGTACCTTATCGCCGAATGGACTATAATCCCCAGCTATTCTTACGATAACATCTCTATTGGGTTCAGGCTTGCAAGTATTTGTTAATTTATGAAATTTCATAATATTCTCCTTATTTTATATAAATATTATATAATAAATTTTATTAAAAGTCAATAAAAATGGCGGAGGACTAGATTATGGCGGAATGAACCGGGTTCCCGCGTTAAAAATTTGGATAAGTAGGAAATGTGTTAAAAAAGGTTGTTAATTTTGTGGATAAGTAGATTTAGGATGAAGTTTCTTGGACAGATTTGATAAATTTAAATTGCATTAAAATAATATAAAATGTAACAAAATGATGAACTTTAAGGAGGTTTTAATGAAAGTAATTAGTGTTTCAGTTCCTGATGAATTAAAAAAAGAACTTGAGAATATTGCAGAGAAGGAAATGTGTTCTGTAGCGAGTGTTGCAAGACGCGCTATACAATACTATGTTGACTCGCGACAGCCGGTTTCCGCAGACAAAGAGGAAAAATGAAATGAAAATAATTATAACTATAGATTTAGAAAAATTAAATGGAGATATTCTTGCTCAATTAGCTTATGATTTAGGATGTCAGATAGAAGGTCCTAATATTCCTGTTAATAAATATACGGGTATAATATGGCTTAAAGAAAAAGATAAGTCAACTACTGATGAAGAATTAGAAGAATTATATATAAAATGGGAAGAAGAACAAGAAAGATTGAATGAGTTAATTGAAAAAGAGTATGATAAATATTATAGTGATATGCGGCAATGGTTAATTAACTATGCTTTAACACATTAAAGGAGTAATATGAATAAAGTCAAACAACCTAAAAATGAGGGGGATATATATGTAATTTATTCCCGTTGGTTGGCGGCCAAACTGAGGGATGCAGGATTCCCAATTATAAAAGTGAAGGCAAATCCGCGTAAGCCGGAGTTTGATTGCTACCTTTTTAAAAACTCATCTGAATTTCAAGAATCATTAACTGAAATTTCGAAGAGAAAAGAGTGAAGGGGAGGGTCAAACTATGCCAAATTATGATCAAGCGCCAAAGATTAAATATAATGGAGTAAAAGATCGTAGAAGTGAAGATTTACCTGGATACTCTAATAGAAGTGCATTATTGGAAGAAAAGATAATGCAAGGTATTGATGGAAAACATGCTGTTGCATTAAGGGTTATGTTATTTTTGACTGGTAATGCGGAGGGCTTCGGTGTCGCGCTTAAGACTATCACCGAGCGTACCAATATCTCCCAATCCGCATATTATAAAGCAAGAGATTGGTTAGAAGAGAAGGGTTGGATTACATGTACTGATACTGAAATTATAGTGAACTATGATGTAATATATGGGGTGAAGACTACTTCTGAAAAGACTACTTCTGAAGAGCAGTCATGCGTCATGACTACTTCTGAAAAGATATCTTTTGAAGCTACATCAATGGCGAAGACTACTTCTGAGAAGATATCTTCTGAAGAGACTACTTCTGAGAATATATCATTGACTACTTCTGAAGAGAATTTGAAGACTATTTCTCAAGCTACACATAATAATATAATAGGGGATAATATAAATAATAATATAAGCGAGCCGCCAGAAGATGCTATGAGAAAATTCATGAACGATTGGGGCTTCTAAAAGGAAGCCCTATGAAGCATGACTACTTCTGAAAATATATCTTGGGAAGAGGGGAGATAGAAAAAAAATGGAATGTGATGAGGATATGATATGATATGAGATAATATGATATGGTATGATATAATATGCTGAGATTGTGGTGCGACTGGACCAGTCTGTATATGCTATAATCGCCGTCCCCGCATTCGTTTTCCTTTCTCTTTCTTCTTTTGTTGACATTTATAAAAATTTATGTTATAATATAATTGTAAAATGGAGGAGTGAACCCTATCGGGTCACTCCTCTTTTCTGCTTTGCTTTTGTTGCAAATAAAATAGGGCAAACTATTTTTTTGTAGGGTGAGTGATTGCCCGCCACCTTTTTCTGCCGGATCCTCCGCATGTAAACTATACCAATTTTTATCCTCCTTTCTTATTTTCTAATTATATTATAATATAATTTTTTATAAAAGTCAAATGAGCCGGAAAAAGGCTCTCTCTGAAACTGCTTTTGTTTATCAATAGAAAGGTTGTAGTTAACTCTAGTAAAGAAATTTGTAGTGCGGCAAGTATTTTTTCGAGAGTTATTTTGAGCGAAGCAAATTTATCTTCTCTATTGTTGCGGGAAGCCGGTATATGCCACTTTAGACTGGCCATATGCGGTAGCAGTCGTAGACGCCTGCTGCCTTTTCGGGATTTATGGAGGAAATATATGGGGTCACTTTTGGTATCAAAAAATTCGCATATGGCGTGCAGGGGGTAGGTACGCCGCTGCCCGAAGGTCAGCGGCGCGACATTCTACCACATTGGAAGTATCTTGTCAAGGGTTTCCGCACAAAAAAGAGGACTTTTAGTCCTCTTTTGAAAATGCCTGTTCAATTATGTCTGCATCTATGTAGGGCGCATTGCCCTCAAGTTGCTGTAAATAAATATCAGTTACATTAAATTCATCTTTCGCAAGTTGCTTGATAATAGTATTTACTGCCGCACCATAACAACGCTCAATGACAATTCCCTCATAAAGTGCAGGGTCTGCAAAAATTTTAATACGATATTTGTAAAAATTCATTTTATTTACCTCTCTTTCATAACATTAATTAAGGGGAAAGACCTTGTTATCAAGTAAAAACCATCCGCTGTCGATTTCCGCATCCATCCTTGCTTCCGCTTCTTCAAGGGCGTCAACCTCGGTAGAGTCATCATCAAGTTCGATAGTATATTTTTTATAAAATGTTACTTCATAAGTTTTCATTGTTTGTTTACCTCTCTTTCATGATTTAATTATATCAAATTCCAGGAAAATCACAATAGGCAAAATAGATAAAATTCCGGATTAATTTTTGTTGAAATTAACTATTGACAAAAAATACGATGCGCGCCGCTCATGCGCGCATCGCCCACAAAGTCAAGACATTTCCGCAAAATAATAAGCGGTATTTCTACCGCTTATTACTCTTATTCATAATCACTTATATTAAGGCTACCTGTATTGGCAATATCCTGTATAAAACCTGAAAGTAATTCTTCTTTATGATTTTGATAGTAAGGACTAACTGCCTTGTCTATAATTGCATCCATTGCAAGTTTGTAAATCTGCTCACAAAATGCTTTTTCTGCATTTTCGATATCAATAACATCATAGATAACTTTCTTTTCCTTTGTAACTACCATTATAATTACCTCACTTTCTATAATTATTTTATCAAAAAATTGTCTTTTTGTCAAGTATTTTTTATTTTTTGGGCGATTTCTTGCGGAAACCGCCCTAAATCCGCTTACTTTTTAGGTTTTCTGCACTCAGAAATATTAATTTTGAAGGTTTTATCCCCGATTTTAACCTCAATTAACTTATTTTCGGTTAAAATGTGAATTCCCGCGGGTTCAACGCCCTCACAGCGGTCAAGATTGATAAGAATACTCTCAAAAAGTGCCTTTTTTTCATCAGAAACCTTGACTGTATGAGGTTTACTTTTACCCTTGACTTTTTCAGTGGCGGTATAGCCTATGACGTCTTTTGCCCCGATTTCCGCCTTTGCCATCTCGGTTGCCTCTTCCATAGATACGGGTTCGCCGTCTGCAAGACACTCGTTATAAATTTCAGTAGCAAGTTTGGTTAAGTCTTTCATTGTGATTACCTCTCTTTCTGTAATTATAATATCAAAATTCCAGGAGAATGTCAACAAAAATTTTGCACAAATTTCCGGAGAAAATTTTGTTGAAATTGCCTATTGACAAAAAATTCGGCCCACGCGCAGCGTGACCGGGCCGCAAAACAGGCGTTATGTAACACCTGTTATTTTTTGAGCCAAAAAAATAACACCCCCTACGGATAGGGGGTGTTATGATTAGGCTCACGCCTTGACGGAGAAGAGGGCGACCTTCTTATCCATAACACGTGCTACCTTCTCAGCCTTGACAAGCTTGGTAAGGTAAGCGGACACCTTCTGAGGAGCCATGTCCTTGACAGCGTTCTCGGCGGTCTTGACAAGTTCGGTAACAGTGATAGCCTTGTTAGCCTTAACAAGAGCCTCGAAAACAGCGTTCTCGTTAGCCTCAACCTCGGCTACACGCTTTGCGGAAACCTTTCCGCCCTTCTTATCAAGGAGTGCGATACGGGAGTTGCAGAACTCGACAAGGTCGGGTCTGTCATTCTCGGTTGCAAGAGCGATAATCTGATTGAAATAGTCCTTCTGAGTCATCTTAGTTGCCATAAAATACACCTCTTTCTTTAATTGAATTTAATTGGTTTCTTATCTTATGTATTTATTATATCATAAGATTTTTTAATTGTCAAGGGGGAATTTTTAAAATTTATTTTTTTATTTCCCTTACCTTGTAAATACATTATAATATATTTTTTAAGGAAAGTCAAGTACTTTTTTTATTTTTTATTACTTGAACCGCTGTTCCTACGGCAAGTCAAGGGTCTACATGGACGCTCGAACTTTTTTCTTTCCTTATCTTGTAAATACATTATAATATAAATTTTTTTAAAAATCAAGTACAAAAGTAGAGGTTAAATTTGTGCAACATTACCAAATTCCGGCTGTCAATAGGCAAATTGTACAAATTTTGGGAAAATCCTGGGTAAAAATTTATGCAAATTTGCTATTGACAAAATGTGCGGCAGGTGGTATAATGGAAAATTTGGCGCGTCGGCGGACGCCGACGCGCCACTCAAATGTCAAGTGTTATTTTATTAAATTTTTGTAAAAATAACAGGGGTTTTGCAACCCCTGTTATCTTATTCCTCGGTTATGCCGTTCTCTTTGTAGAAAGTGCCTAATGCGGTGTTGAGAATTTTAGCCATTTTTGCTACTTTTCTCGGATGCTGTTTTATATAGTTGACAGCCCAAGCGGTAGCGATTATTTCATCGGGCAAGTTGAAATACTGCCACTCAAGAACCTTTGAATAGTCATCATCAGCGGTTTCCATTTCTCGGTCAATGCGTTCCTTTTCCGCAATACAGAAATCCTGAACGGTATCGCCTAAATCATCATCAGTCATGTGATGCCCGACCTCATGTAAAAGGGCGATAACCATAGGGCATATATCCTCAAGACCAAAACGCTCGTTAATAAATTCACAGAACCATTCATCCTCGATAGTATAGGTGATTTTATAGGACACTTTTTCCTCTTGCCAATAGTAGGCATAATCAGTGCTTAAAAAGGCATTAGTGATGCCAAAAGGTGCTAACTGTGTAGCAACCGCATTATTCAGTTTGTTTTTTCCCTTAAGTCTTGCCATTGTTCTTACCTCTCTTTCTGTAATAATAATATCAAAAAATTTTTAAAAAATCAAGTAGGCAAATTATACAAAATTCCGGGAAAAACTTTGTGCAATTTTTGATCAAAAAATGCTTGACAAAATTGCCTGGAATGTGGTATAATGGATTTTTCGGCACGTGGCGCTCCGCAACGTGCCGCCAGGTTTGTCAAGGGAAAATGCAAAAAAAGTGCTCGCCTTAGGCGAACACTTTTTTAAGTTCCATTTCCTTGCGTTTCCGCTGTGGGAGTTGCCAGCACATTTTATTTATCTCGGTGGTCATCTTCTTGTGTGTGCGGTAGCACTTGGCAAGTATCTCGACCTCGATTTCTACATCCTCAAGCCCTGTGTGACACTCTTTAAAGTCGATATTTTTGGTGAGAAAGCGGTAGCAGGTTTCCGCACTTGTGTATATGTTGTTTGCAGGACTTACAAGACCATTCTTTTCGGCGAAGTCAACATATGTTTTGGTGTTCATGATAGTTTGACAAGCCATATTCCATATACAGAAGAATTGTGTTCCAAAGGGGAAAAACCAACGGATGAAGCTCTTTGTAACATATCTTGTCAAAAGGTTAAGTGCGTTCTTGTCGAAGCCCATATTATAAGCACCAACTTTCTTGACGTTATATTCTTTCATATCCTCATGTATCTGCTTGCGGATATTGTAGAAACTCTTTATGGTGCGTGTGCCGTTCTTTATATCATCCCAATAGTGAGGGATTTTCTCGGCATAGTATGCGGACTGCATAACGTCTTTCATATCAAGAAAAGTTTCAGCAACAATGAACGAACGCTTGAGGTAGATGGTTCCTCTTCTGTCGCATATAGCATAGCCTATATCATAGGGTAAAGGCTGTTCTACGCTGTTGCAAGTTTCGGTGTCGATTACTAAAAATTTTTCGGGCTTTCTGCTCATTAGGTGCTACCTCTCTTTCATTTGATAAGTCTATTATAGCATCCGCACGTTACGCTGTCAAGCATTTTTTAAAATTTTTTTCGTGCCTTGCGGTGACTCATCTCTCTTGTTGATAAATCTATTATACCAAAATACGGGAAAAATGCAAGTAGTAAAATTGCACAAATTTCCGGATCAAAATTTGGTAGATTTGCCTATTGACAGAAATCCTGGCCGCGGCGATTTGTCCGCGGCCAGATCACAGGTGTTATGTAACAGGTGTTATTTAAAAAGCAAAAAAAAACAGGTGGCATTTCTGCCACCTGTTTACCGCGAACCGATTACTCGGTTATAACCGCCTGAAATCTTGCGGTTTTCTTGTCAACCGTTCTGTTGACAGTTCCCGCATCTACCATCTGCTTGAGGAGTGCGGTTACTTTCTGAGCGGATACCTCGACATCAAGAGCCTTAACAACCTCGGTAACAGTAAGAGCCTTGTCAGCGACTACCTCGGCAATCTTAACCTTAAGGTCTGCGTTCTCTTCCTGCTTCTTGGTAGGCTTCTTGTTATCGGACTTCTTGTCAAGCAGGGCAATTCTACCCTTGGCAAAGTCTGCGATATCCTCTCTGCCGTTGTCAAGTGCAAGGTCGATAATCTCGTTGAAATAATCTCTCTGTGTCATCTTCTTGTCTGCCATAAAAAACACCTCTTTCTTTAAAATTGATTTATTGGTTTCTTAACCTTACATACACATTGTATCATAGGTTTATAAGGTTGTCAAGTAGTTTTTGAAAAAATTTGCAACTTTTTTCCGATTTTCCTCAAAAGTCTTTGGTGCCTGTTTCCCGCGGTGTTCCTGTTTCCCGTTGGCTTTGTTATTGGATCGAATAACCACTTGATTACCTTACAAACCTATTATACTATCAAAGAACAACTTTGTCAAGGGATTTTTTAAAATCTTTTTTTGAATTTTTTTATTTCCCTTACCTTGTAAATACATTATACATAAATTTTTTTAAAAAATCAAGTAGGCAATCTACACAGAATTCCGGGAATTTTTTTGTCTAAAATGCCTGGATCTTTTCGCTTGACAAACTACCTGGCGATGTGGTATACTGAAATTTCGGTCCGCGGCAGTTCATCGCGGACCGCCAAATTTGTCAAGTATTAAAATAAAAAAGAGAGGGGTGCGTTTCCGCACCCCTCATCTTTATTTAGTAGGTTTCTTCTTTTATTAATCTACTGAAATTATTTACAACACGTGTCCAAGTTTTAACATCTGAAGCAATTTCCAGAAAATCCTCTTCATTCGCGCAATCGGGGACACCAACAGCAAGCCAAGTATCTGTAACATCATCATCGCCAATAACTTCAAGAATGTAGTCATTCATAGCCTTAAGAAGTTTTTCTCTTGCATTAATCACTTCTATTGGAATGTCAGGCTTTTCATAGTCATAGAGTTTAATAACCTCTTCTACAATACATTCTTTATCATCCTCACGGAGGAAGCGAAGTTTATAATCCTCTTCAAGAGCTTCCATAACATACGCTCTAACATCAGTTTCATCACAACTTGAAATATCACAATCATTTTTAAATTTTTCAAAAAGTTCCTTAGTATCAACAACTACTGAATAAAACACATCAAATTTCTGTTTCATGCTTGTTACCTCTCTTTTGTGGTTTGTTTTTGTTTCTGTAATTATAATACTATAATTCCAGGATTATTGCAATAGTTAATTTTGCACAAAATTCCGGCTAAATATTTGTATAATCTGCCTATTGACAAAATCGCGTCGCGTGGCGATTGCCCACGCGACGCCAAAAGTCAAGTCTTGACAAAATAAAAAGGCGTTGCCCCACCACGAGCAACGCCAGGAAAGAGAGGAACGATTTTAAGTTGTAAAGTGTACCCGACGGGG